>JGI24185J35167_1000047_pt1 | contig 47474 bp, 46 predicted proteins | sample YNPBryunderm2012_FD_35167 | JGI IMG/M metagenome (IMG submission 35167) | reverse complement strand
TACGCCTGGTGCGGAGCCCGGAAGTTCTGGAGGAAAGGGATGCCCAAAGCTGAACCAGCCCGCCTGCTCCGCATTCATATTTCAGAGAGCGACCGCTGGCAAGGCAAGCCGCTCTATGAAGCGATCGTGGCCCGTTGCCGCGAAATGAAGATCGCCGGGGCCACCGTGTTCCGCGGACTCGAGGGTTTCGGGGAGAGCGCCGAGCTCCACCGGTCGCACTTGGGGCACCGCGACCAGCCCATCCTGATCACGATCGTGGACACGGCGGAAAACATCGCCCGGTTGCTGCCCGTCATCGAACCCATGATGGACACGGGCCTGATCGCCATTTCGGACGTCGAAGTAATCCGGGTTCAAAAAGCGAATCGCGCCGAGAAATCCTGAGGCCGGATCCGGCTGGCGAAGCCGGAAGGCGAGCTGAACGCGACATCAGGAAGACAGGCGGCTCCGAATACATAAACGCATATCGCTTGCTTGTGAACGCCGTCCGTGCCGGCGGCCTGCGGGGTTCCCATCTCGGGGCAGTTATGTTATCCTGCGAAAGCGATCCTGGGGGCATTCCTGCCGTCTCAGCACACGAGGTCGCGGCGACGCCCGCAGGGGGGCAGAAGCGAGCCATGGCGGTTCCCAAGCGACTCAACAATCGCTACGAAATCCGTGAAGTGCTGGGCCAGGGGGGCATGGGCATCGTCTACCGTGCCTATGACGTCGTGGTCAAACGCGAAGTGGCGCTGAAGACGATGCGCGACACGCCGAGCCGCGCCTCGCTGGAGCTGTTCCAGCGCGAGTGCCAGGTCCTGGCGTCCATGAGCCATCCCAACATCGTCGAGATCTTCGACGTGGGGGAGTTTCAGGAAGAGGGTCAGACCAAGCCGTACTTCGTGATGCCGCTGCTGCCCGGGGTGACCCTGGAGAAACTCATTCGCGCGGCCAGCCAGCGTCTCACCGTGGAACGCGTGGTCGAGATCATGACGCAGGCCTGCCGGGGCTTGCAAGCCGCGCACGAACGGGGACTGGTGCATCGGGACATCAAGCCCAGCAACCTGTTCGTCATGGAGGACGATTCGGTCAAGATCATTGACTTCGGCGTGGCCCACATGATTGATACGCGCGCCTCCATGGGCATCAAGGGCACGCTGTTGTACATGTCGCCCGAGCAGCTGGAGCTCAAGCCGCCCACGCCCCTGAGCGATCTGTTCTCACTGGCGGTGGTCTGCTACGAGGCGCTGACCTTGCGCCGGCCCTTCGACCGCGCGACCGAAGCCGAGATCATCGAGGCCATCCTGCGGCACGTGCCGCCGCCTGTTTCGGCGCTGAATCCGGCGGCGAACGACGCCCTGAGCCGCGTCGTGCACAAAGCCATGGCCAAGCAGCCCTGGCATCGTTTCGCCAGCGCCCGCGAATTTGCCGAGTGCTTGCAGAAGGCGCTGCGCAACGAGGCGATCGAGTTCTTCGACCCGGCACGGATCCAGCCGCGCATCGAACGGGCGCAGCGCGCCTTCCAGCAGGGAGACCTGCAATTCGCCAATGAAATCCTCACCGAGCTGGAGGCCGAGGGACACCTGGATCCCGCCTTGACCCAGATGCGCCGCCAGCTCGATCAGGCGCTGCGCCAGCGCAGCATCGCCCAGCTTCTGGAAAGCGCTCGCACGAGGCTCGAGCACGAGGAATACCCGCTGGCCTTGCAGAAGGTCCAGGAGATCCTTCAGTTGGATCCCGCCAACGCCGCCGCCCTGGGCCTGAAGCAGGACATCGAGAGCCGGATGACGACGCAGAAGATCGAGGAGTGGTTCCGGCTGGCCCGGCAGCACCTGGAAAACCACGCCTACGCTCACGCCCGTGAAGCCCTGCGCAACGTGCTGGCGCTGAAGCCCGCCGACACGCGCGCGGCGCAACTGCTGACAGAGATCGATCGCCTGGAGCAGGAACATCTCCGGCTGCGCCAGCAAAAGGAACAGCTTTTCCAGGCGGCGGTGGAAGCGTGGCAGGAAGGCGAGGTCAGCAGCGCGCTCAGCAAGCTCGAGCAGGTGCTGAGCCTGGAGGAACGCGCGCCCGACACCAGCGCCCCCGAGCGCTCGGCCGCTTACCGCAGCCTCTACAACCAGGTGCGCTCGGAGCACGAGTTCCTCAAGAACGCCTACGAAGAGGCCCGCCAGCATCTGGCCAACCGCAATTTCGCCCAGGCGCTGGCGCTCTGCGAGCAGTGCTTGCAAAAACATCCGGGACACGCTTTGTTTCATGCGCTGAAATTCGACATCGAAGAGGCGCAGCGACAGGAGATCTCGGCGCGGATCGCCGAGATTGACCGCCGCGTGGACGCCGAGCCCGATCTGGACCGCCGCGTTTCCATCCTGGAGGAAGCCGTGGCGGCGTATCCCGGCGAGCCGCACTTCCAAAGAGCCCTGCGGGTGACGCGCGACAAGCGCGACCTGGTCAATTCCATCGCGGCCAAAGCCCGTCAGCTCGAAGAACGCGGGCAGTTCTCCGAGGCTCTGACGCAGTGGGAGACGCTGGGCGCCATCTATCCGCAATATCCCGGCCTGAGCTTCGAGATCGAGCGTCTGAGGAAGCGTCGGGAGCAACAGACCCGCTCGGAGGCGAAGGTGCGGCTGATCGAGCAGGTGGACCGCCTGCTCCAAGCGGGCGACTATTCCGCCGCCCTCGAATTGCTCGAGCGCGCCGAGAGCGAGTTCCCCGGCGACACCGAAGTCAGCAGCCTGCGCGAGGTGGCGCGGCAATCGGCGGGCCGCATTGCGCAGGCGCAACAACTGTTCGAACAGGGCCGCGCGCTTTGCGCGGAAGGCAAGTTTGCGGAAGGGGTGGCCTCGCTGCGCCGGGCCCTGGAATGCGATCCCCGGCATCCGCAGATCCGGGCCGCCCTGGTGGAGGGACTGGTCGGGCACGCTCGAGACCTCCTGGATCGCGACTGGCGCACGGCGGAGACGTTGATCGCCGAGGCGCTGGATCTGGAGCCGAACCACACGGCGGCGCTCGGCCTGCGCACGCTGACCCAGGACCGCAAGCGCGACGAGGCGGTAGCCCAAGCCTTTCTGGCGGCCCGCGATTTGCGAGCGGCGGGCGATCTGGAAGGAGCGCTGGCCCAGGCCGAGCAGGCTCTGCTGGTTTGGCCGGGCGAGGCACGCCTGGTCCAGTTGCGCGATATCCTCAACCGCGAACTGGAGCAGGCGCGCGAGGCGCAGCGGCGAGCCGCCCGCCGGGCTTTGCTCGAGGAACTGAGGCAATTGGAGCGAGACACGGCGGCGTTGACCGACGTGGTCGCCGTCGAACAGAACTGGCTGCGCGCTCGGGCGATTGCCGCCCAGCACCCGACCGATCCCGAAATCCAGTCCGTGGTGGCGGACATCGAGCGCTGGCGTGCCACACTGGGCGCAACGCGCCGACCCGAAGCTATGCCCGCCGGAATTCCCGAGAGTCCCCCAGAGCCGCCTCGGCGCGAGGAGGTCGCTGAGCCGCTGGGCGGTCCCAGCGGACTTTTCCCGGCCACCGGTCCGCCGGCGGCAGAGATGCGGGGAACTCCCGCCGGTGGAATCGGCACAGCGCCGCCGTCGCCGGTTCTGGCCCAAGGCCCGCCACCGGCGCCCGCGCAACCGGTAGCCATGAAACCCGCGCCGCCTCCGGCTCCTCCCGCGGCGCGGCCACCCGGCGGACTGCGCCTCAGCAAGACCTGGTTGCTGGGGGGCGCCGGCGCTGTGCTGGTGTTGGCGCTCATCGCGGGGGGCATTGTGTTTCTGACCCGTCGTGGGCAACAGGGTCCGGCCGGCGCGATTCCGCTCGAGGTTCGCACGACACCGTCCGGGGCGACGATTGCCGTGAACGGTGAGCTTCGCGGCGTATCCGACCTGAGGCTGCTGCTGACTCCTGGGTCCTACCAGATCGAAGCCCGGCTGGAGGGCTTTCGCCCGGCTTACGCGACCGTGGAGGTGAGTGCCGCGCCGCTCGGACCGTTGGAGCTAGCCCTCGAGCCGCTGGGGGCCGCTTTGCGCTTGATTACCGATCTGGATCAAGGCAAAGTGATCCTCAACGAAGAGGCCGCCCGCGACTTACAGGAGGGACAGTTCAGCCTGGACGGCCTTCCCCCCGGCAAACACACGCTGAAAGTGCTGGGGCGTGACGGTGAGGCGACGATCGCGTTCGAGATGACGCCCGGATCTCCGCCCGCCGTGACCGATCCCGTGACGCGCAACCTCGCGGCCGTGGTCGTGGCCAGCATGGCCAGCCGGGCACGGATTCACGCCAACTTCGGCCCGGCGCCCGTGGAATTCAACGGGGAACCGGTAGGCCAGCTCGGCCCGGGCGGTCTCGAGCTGAAGAACCTCACGCCCGGCACGCACGAACTCACGATCGGCGCTGAAAGCAATCGGCGCAAAATGATCGTGGAAATTTCGGCGTCGCCGCTCTTGACGGCGTATCTGCGTTCGGACCGGGACGTGGGTACCTTGGTGGTGGTGACGGGGGAGGACGGCGTGCGCGTATTTCTCAACGGCAGGGAGCAGCGGCGGACCACGAGCCGCGGGCAACTGCGGATTCCGAACCTTCCCGCACGCGAGTATGCGGTGCGCGTGGCCAAGGAAGGGTTCGAGGCAGCGCCCGAACAGCGCGTGACGCTCCGCAAGGGCGAGGAATCGAAGCTGGTGTTTGCGCTTCGCCCCATGCCGCGGGCAGCCACGTTGACGATCTCGGGCGGGCCGGCCGGCGCGCAGGTCCTGCTGGACGGCGAGCCGGTGGGTGTCATCCAGGATGACGGCAGTTTCCACCATTCCGGCATCCCCGAGGGCGAGCATCAGATCGAAATCCGAAGGGAACGTTTCGCTCCCCGGACTATCCGTCGGAACTTTGCCGCCGGGCAGACCGTGCAACTGAGCGGCGCAGAGGTCGCCCTGCAACCGATCACCGGTCGGCTGCAAGTCGCGGTGACGCCGAAGGAGGCGCAGTTACTGATCGCGCGGCCCGGTGAGTCGCCCAAACCCATCAGTGGCGCGTCCGTGGAGCTTCCCGAGGGTACTTACGTTTTGATCGCCCGGGCCGCCGATCACGCGGATTCCTCGCAGACGGTTCAGATCGTCCCCGGCCAGACCCGGACGGTGAAGGTGGAGCTGGTGCGCGTCAAGGCGCCTTCGCGGTCTCCGCTCGCCATGCCCAGCGGGATCGCGCTTTGGGGCGGCGGTTGGGTGGAGGAAGCCGGTTGGTACTTCCGTCGCGGCGGCAATTTCGTGCTTTCGCAGATTCCCCGGGTGGAGGGGCGGATCACGTTCACCGCCATGCTCCGCAAGGGACGCCGCTTGCGCTGGGTGGTCAACTACACCGACGAGCGCAACCACGATCTGTTCGAGCTGGACCGGCGCTGGTTCTACCACACCGTTGTGCGTAACGGAAGGCGGACCGAGCGACCGCGGATTTCCCACAATCTCGGAGACTGGCAGTATTGCTCCGTCCAGGTCGAAGTTACGCCGGCTTCGATCATTCACCGCCTGCGCACGGGCGAAGAGTGGACCATGCTCTCCCAGGTCCCCGGCGAGCCCGGTCGCGATTACACGGAAGGCAAGTTCGGGTTCTATATCCCGGGCGACGACCAGGTAGGGTTTTCGCACTTCATTTTCACGCCCCGATGAGGATGGCTTTCAGCGCCGCCAGCCTTCGCGCACGCGGACGCGGAAGTCCTTCCGCTGGTCGTCGGTAATCTGAAAGGCCTCGACGCGCAGGCGGTGAAACTTGCGATCCCGGGGCAGAGAAGTCTGGTACACCAACCGGTATTGATTCTGCAAGGTGAGGAAGACCGCGCGGGCGATGTCGCGGTAGGCCGTTTCGAACTTGGGGAACCACGCCTGGCCGCCGCTTTTGCGCGCCAGCATGTTCAGGAAAGCCTCGGCCTGCGTCAGGTCCAAGCGTGCCGCAGAGCCCAGATACGGCTCGTACATGCCCCGCAGCGAAGATCCCGCGCCGGCGGCAAAGGCGGTCACATTGACCGACTCCATCTTCTTCTGCACCTCGCTCAGGGTCCGGGCGCTGAGGGTATCGAAGCCGCTTCCCATGACGATGAGAACGCGCCGCCCGGGCAGCAGCTCGAGCTTGTCCAGAGTATCGTAGACGGCGTCGTAAGTGTCAATGTCCTGCCACAGCGGAGCGCCCAGCTCCGCATAAGCCGCGCGCAGTTCGCCGATCCGGCGAGTGAAGTCCTTGACGACTTCCGTTCCGTGGGCAAAAGTAACCAGCGAATACCAGTGACCTTCCGGCGCCGCGCTGAGAAAAGCCTGAACGGCAGCGTCAATGTCGTTCCGGTACAGCCAGGATGAACGACTGTGCTCCACCAGGAAGGTGACGAGCATGGGGGATTCAGGAGGCTCCAGCCGGAAAGCGACGGGGCGGCCGGCTTCGTACAACCGGAAGTTTTTTTCGGTCAGGCCGGCAATCAATCGGTCGCCCTCTTCCACGGAAAGATAGAGAGAGATCGTGTTGGTCTGGGGCTCCGCCGTCAGCAGCCCGGTCAGCAGCATCAATAAGAGGGCAGCGGGCATATCTTCTCGATCGGTTCACCCGGCTTGTACTCGAGCTTGTCCGGCGCCGGACAGCCTTGCACGGGCCTGAGCAGGCTGGGTTTGTTCTTCTCCTCTTCTTCGGCCTGCGCCGTCACCTTGCCCAGCTCCTGTTTCATGCGCCGGAACTCCTCGCTGTCGCGGATGAGTCCGGCCTTGGGCGGCAAGAACATCATTTCGCGTTTGGTTTGCACCATGCGGGCGTAAAAAGGCGGGTGAGTACGGAACCAGCTCGCTCCGTTGACGTATCCCTCGCGGGTGGCCATGCGGTCGAAAAAGCGGATGAAGCCGGAAGGGTCATAGCCTGCGTTCCAGGCGTACTGCACGCCGAGCTGGTCGGCCTCCAGTTCGAACTCGCGGCTGACCCCGAGCAGGTCGAGACTGAGAACCAGGCCCAACCCATAAAAGCCGTATTGCAGTGCATAGTAAGCGCCCAGAGTGGCGGCGCCGCCGGTCAGGATTACGGCCGCCACCTGCGCCGCCTGGTAAATGATGGAGGCGATGGTGGCGCGCTTCATGAGCTTGTTCCCGTGCCGCCCGGTGACGTGCGCGATCTCATGAGCGATCACGCCGGCCAGTTGCGCTTCGTCCTCGACCGCCTCCAACAGGCCACGCTGGAGGAAGAGAAATCCTCCCGGTAATGCGAAAGCATTGATCTCTCTGGAATTCAAAAGGGTAATATTCAAGGGCACACGCAAATCCGAGTGCCTTGCGATTTTTTGCGCCAGGTCGTTCACGTATTTCTTGATGACCGGATTATCCAGCTCCGGCGGGAGCAACCCGGTCATCTTCAACTGTCGGACGGCCTCCTGACCATCCTTGACGTCCCGCTCCTGGCCGGCAACCAGCTCGCGAATCCCGATATCCTTGACATCCCCGAAGCGGCGCTGATGATAGGCCCCGGAAGCAATTTCATCCCGGATGCGCTTGAGCTCCTGGGGCCACTTTTCGATCAGCTCCAGTTTGGCTTTCTTGTTCTCGTAGGCCACCGGAACGGCGTGTTCGGCCAGCATCTGGGCCTGGCTTTCCAGAATTCGGAGATTCTGGATCTTGCAGTGCATGTCGCGCCGTTCCGGGTCCTCGAGACTGGCCGTGCGGCGTTTCAGGTCGCCTTGCAATTGCTGGCGTTGCTTCTGGTAGCTGGATAGGCGCGAACGAAATTCGCGCACGCAGAAGTCGCGCGCTTCATCGAGGTACTTTCGCATCTGCGCGATTTGCGCCGCATTGTACTCGAGCTTGGCCGCGTCCTCGAAGAGCTCCAGATACGGGCGTTGGAGCTGCGCCTGTAAGGTTTCGAAGACCTGGCGAGGCTGCGGGGGCGCGGGAGGCTTGCGCGACTGAGCGGCTGCCGCAGCGGGCAAGAAAGCTACCAGTTCGGCCAGCAAAACCGCGGTAAATTTACGTCCGGAAGAATTCCGGTACGGGCACATGCTTCCTCCGCCACGGTTGCGCCACGATTCTAACACAGATTTAACGGCAGAGGATGGGGAACGGGCGCGCCGGTCAACTTCGACAGCCGGAGCTGCCGGCAACCGGGATCCGGACCAGCCCGGACCATACCCTTCGCCACTGGCACGCGGCCGCCGCAGCGCCGGCAACAGCCGCTCCCCAGACGCAGAGCGCCGCCAAACCGGGAATCCACCGCCCCAAAAAGAACCCAAGCGCGAACGGCAAAGCGACCAGAATGCCGCTCATGATCCCGGGGTACACGATCAGCCAAAGCCGATCCGGATCCGGTTGCCATGATGACCACTCGCGACGCACCGCCATGCTTCCCCCGCGGTCTCGCCATGGAATGCTGCCCAGGCAGGCGCTTCAGGCCGCAGCCTCGGCGAAGGCAGGGAGCGGTTCCTCGGCCCGTTGCGGCTTTCCCGGGACGACCGCTGGGCGGCTCGCCGCTGTTTCCCAGGGTACCGGGAAACGCCGATAGCACTTCCGGCACCAGTAGTAACCGTTAACCGGCCAGGCAATCTCGGAATGCATCAGCCGACACCAGCCTGCACCCAGCCGTGTCAGCCACCCGGCCACTCTCACCCGGCGGGCTGCATCAACTCCGGCCACAATGTCGGCACGCATCCGGGAACCTCCCCAGCCTCCGCTGGAAAGCTTGCGGCGTCGGCTTCCATCATCAGTGACGCACTCTGGCGGGCCTGGGTTGCGAGGCTCGCTTTTCACTGCGTGAGCCGGAAAATGAAGGACTCCATCGGCAGCCGGTCGTCCGGTCGGGCGTCTCTCAAAGACCTGTCCGCCTCATGGACCAGCCGCAAGGCGGCGAGCAATTGCGACTTGGAAAAGCCGGACGCGGTCCTGTAAATTTGCCTGGCGCGCTCCGGCCAGATTCGGACCCCCAGGCGTCCCACCTCCGCTTGGATTTGCTCCGGCCGGCGCCAGCCTGCCTGCCGCGCCGCCAAGGACAGGCGCAACTGGCCGGACAGCGAGCTCAACGCCAAGGGCAGGTACTCGCTCTGACGGACCAGCACGTCGAGCACCTCCAGAGCGCGCAAGCGATCCTTAGCCGCCAGCGCGTCGGCCAGTTCGAAAACACCCGCCGATCGGGCTTCGGGCACCAGCCGGGCCACCTCGGCAGGGCCGAGCCGGCCGCCCCCTTGGACCCACAAGCTCAACTTCTCGATTTCCGCTGCGATGCGACCTACGTGAGCCCCCAGCGACTCCACCAGCAAGTCCAACTCGGCCTCCTCGATGGGCAGATTCGCCTTGCGCGCCAGATTCCGCGCGAACTGGCGCGCCTGTTCCGGCCGCAGCGGCAGACATTCGACGATGACCGGAACGGAGGCGTAGAACTTGCGCACCCGTTCCAGCCGGCTCTTGTCTTCGCCTTCGGCCGAATATCTGGCGGCTTCCAATACAAGCACCACGTCCGGGCTCGGACGTCGCAGGTACCGAGCCAGGGCGGCTGAAACGCCCTCCTCCGCTTCGCCCCCGGCGGCCGAGCCAGACCGGCCCTTTGGCAGAGCGGCTTCCGCATTGCGCACCAGGATAACCCTCCGGGGCGAAAACAGCGACGGAGTGCAGGCGTCTTCCAGCACTTCTTCCAGGCTCGACTCGTCGAGGTCGTACCTCGTCACCCCGCTGTCGCGTTCGGCTTCATCGAGAAAGGACTCCAGCAGCGCGCGACGGCAGTAATCCCGTTGATAGGTTTCCGAACCCAGCAGCAGGCAGGCCGGAGGAAAGTTCTTTCGCCGTATCTCGGCAAGGAACTGTTGCGGCGTCATGTTCAGAAATTCTCCAGGATGGCGCTGACCACGGCGCGGGCAACTTGCCGGCAGAGCCGCTCGAGCGCGGCGTCGCTCTCGTCCAGGTAAGTCCGCTCATCCACCGGAATCTCGTAGCGCTCGCGCGCCTCCAGATGGGAACGGGCGAAGAGCACGTTCCCGGTCGCGCGCTCGGTGAGCGTGATCTGGAGGACGACGCTCAGGGCGACGCCGGTCGCGCGCGCGGTGGCGGGATCGAAAACGGTGGGATAGGCGTTGTAGCTCACGACCACGCCGCGCAGCACGGCATCGGCCTGGTCGGGATCCGTCACTACCTGATATCGCGTACGTGAAATGAATTCCTGCGCGATGGCGCCGGGCAAGCGTTCGGTGAGACGGTGACGCGTCGTCAGGTTGGCGAAGGCGGGGATGGCGATCGTGCGCACGTGCCGCGGCATGCGGTCGGCACGGCCTGCGACGCGATAGCCGCAGCCGCACGCCGTGGCGAACAACAACCAGGCGATCAGCTTCCGTCGTGCCACGCCGATTTCCCGGCCTCGAGCAACTGGGCGGCCACCGCCAGGGCGTTCTCAGCCGCGATACGCAGGTTGTCCGCCACCATCCAAAACCAAACGGCGCAAGAATTGTTTCGGTCCACTTCGATCGCTCCGACCGCGATGCCGCTCTGACCCGCGAAGCCCACCGCGGTGGGGGCCTCCATGCCTGCGCTGCGGACCTCGATTTCGGCACGCGCCAGCGTTCGCTCCAGCTCCGCCGGTTCGGGCGCCTCTTCCAGCTCGGCCCACACCGAGAAGCTGTGTCCGTGAAACACAGGGGCCTGAATCAGTCGCAGCGACGGCAGCGCAGGGCCGTTGTGGGCGGCCAGCAGCGAAGCCAGGTGTCGCTCGATGCGACGCTCGAAGCTTTCCAGGGCCTCGGGGGCCTGGCTGCCGTAACGGACCAGAATATTGAAACCCAACTGTTCGTCGAAAACCCGCCGGGGCACGCCCTTGAAAGTCAACAGGCTGACCGTCTGTTGCTCGAGTTCCTCCACGCCCGCCCGTCCGCGCTCGCTGGCCGGTTCGAACACGTGCACGACGCTGCGGCGGATCGCGTGCCGGCGAGCCAGTTGGGTCAGCAACAGCGCGAGCGCGATGGCTGCCGGGTGCGCCACCACGTGGATCGCGTCGCCCGGAACCTCGAGCTCCGGCGGCTCCACCATGGGTGCTCGCAGCCGCGCCCGGGGCGAATCCTCAAAGCACGCCGTCAGATCAATCAGAGTGGCCTGGCTCCCGCTGCGCTCCAGAATCTCTGCCGCCCTGCGAGTTGAAGTCGCCGATCCCGCGAGAATCACGATTCGCGCCCCGGCCAGGTTCTCCGCATCCAGCGAGGTCATCACCACCGGTTCGCCGCCGTGTTGGGTCAACGTAACCGTATCTTCGGCCTCGTCTTCGGCCCCGATAAGCTTGACCGACGCCGGCAGGGGCTTTTCCTCCAACAGTTCCCGCACTTCGCGGCCCAGAAGACTGGGACTGCCTACGATGGCCAGAACCGGACGAGGCGACTCAGCCACCTTGGGCCTCCGCTCCGGTCTCCGTGGGGCGGAACCAGCGCCGCAGCGCGCCTCCGATGCGCACCACCAGCCCGCTGCCCACGTACGCTCCGGCCATGCCGAGCAGCACCGGCTGCGAATAGTACCACAGCAAATAAATGAGGCTCCCGCAAAAAACCACGCTCAGCGGCGAACGCGGCCGCAACAAGGCGAACTCCTTGAAACTGCGATAACGCCAGGTGCTGACCATCAGGAAACTCAGCAGGCCCAGCAACAGCATCCAAGCCACAGCCCACAGCCAGTGATCCAGCGGCGTCGCGTCGCTGGCATAGACCACGGCGGCCACCAAGGCCGCCGCACCCGGAATGGGCAGGCCGACAAAATACTTGCGGTCCGGGCGGCCAGGGTTCTTGGGCACCGGGTTGATCTGGATGTTGAATCGCGCCAGCCGGACTGCGCCGCACAGCAAGTAAAGAAAAGCGACGAAATAGCCGGCCCGTGTCAGATGCTCCGGAGGGATCGGCGCGTTCGTCGCCGCAAACTGCACTCCCCAAACGAAAGCCAGGATAGCCGGGGCTATTCCGAACGTGATGACGTCGGCAAGCGAGTCCAGCTCACGTCCGAATTCACTGACCGTGTGCGTAAGCCTTGCAATGCGACCATCCAGGCCATCCATGACCACGGCCACCCCGATCGCCTTGGCGGCCATCTCGAGGTGCGGATTCGGCCCCAGTGTACCGCTGGCCAGCAACGAGCCTTGCAACGATTTCACGATGGAGAGAAAACCAAGGAAAATGTTGCCGGCCGTGAACAAAGTTGGCAGGACGTAGGCTGCGCGCCGCCGCCGCAGCGAGGGTTCCGGCCTGCGTAACCATCGTTTGGGCAGCCGCAGCATGCTTCACCCGTGCTCGCGCCGGCGGGCCAACACGCTGGCTCCGGCCTTGACCCGATCCCCGGCCCGCACCTGAATTTCCCATTCCGGGCCGAGAAACACGTCCACCCGGGAGCCGAACTTGATCAAGCCCACTCGCTCTCCCTTGGCCACCTCGTCGCCCAGGCGCTTGAAAAAGACGATGCGCCGGGCGATCAGGCCCGCGACCTGGCGAAACGCCACGCGGCTCCCCTGCCCTTCGATCACAACGCGGTTCTGTTCATTTTCCTGGGCGGCCGGCTCGCGGCTGGCCACGCGGAACCGGCCGGGATGATAGGAGACATGAACGATGCGGCCACCGATGGGCGCCCGGTTGACGTGGACGTCGAAGACGCTCATGAAGATGCTGATCCGCGTCAGCTCCCCTCCCACGGGGATCACCGAAAGAACCTTCCCGTCGGCGGGCGCTACCGCGACGTCGCCGTCCGGAATCTGACGCTCGGGATCCCGAAAAAAGTACAGGCAAAAGGATGCCGCAGCCCACAGCGGCGCCGCGGCCCAAGGCGTCAGCAGCCACCACAGCAGGGATCCCGCCGCCGCGAGGGCCAGCGCGTAGTGAAGCCCATCGCGCACCATGAGCAACCCTATTCTCGCACATGGAAGCCCGAAGTCAGCATGGCGCCCCACCCCTGCCGGTCCGATCGGCCACGCCGACAGCCGACCGTGCTATGGTCAGTCTTGATGGCCGGAAGGGCCAGGCGGAGGCCGGCATGTACTTCCGGTTTACCCTGTTCAACTCCCTCACCCTGTTGGTGATGGCCGCGACGGCGGCCATGATCTGGATCAGGCTGCGGGTTTCCATCGAGAAAACCTGGCCGCTTGTTTACTACCTCATCTTGGTCGCTTACTCGGAAGCGTTCCCTGGCTCCTTGAGTCCTTATGCCGTGTTCGCCGGAGTGGTCAGCGGCCTTCTGTTGCGCTTCGAATTCATGGGCGGTCCGGTGTTGAAGGGCGTGCGCCTGGTGGAATTCGTCGTCTTTGCGTATGTTCTGGTGCGCGCCGTTCAACTTCTGTTGATGCTGCCTTGGTGAAACGAGGTCAGGCCTCGATGCGGCGGATGCGCGCTCCCACCCGGGCCAGTTTTTCCTCGATCCTCTCATAACCCCGGTCTATGTGGTAAACGCGATCCACTACGGTCTGGCCCCGCGCCACCAGACCTGCCAGAACAAGCGAGGCGCTGGCCCTCAGGTCCGATGCGATCACGGCCGCTCCCGTCAGCTTGCGCGGCCCTGTGACAATAGCCCGGCGCCCCTCCAGCCGGATGTCGGCGCCCATGCGCATCAACTCCAAGGCATGCATGAACCGGTTCTCGAAGATGGTTTCCGTGATCAGGGACACGCCGTCGGCCTGGGTGGCCAGCGCCATGTACTGGGCTTGAAGGTCGGTGGCGAACCCCGGATACTCCTCCGTAGTGACATCGGCCGCCAGCAGCCGGCCTGGGCGACGGACCCGCAGCGTGCCAGGCTGGGCTTCCGACACCTCGATACCGGCTTGGCCCAGTTTGCTGATCAGGGCCGTCAAGTGATCGGGCCGGCAACCCGTGACGAGCAGGTCGCCACCCGTGATGGCGCCGGCAATCAGGAACGTACCGGCTTCGATGCGATCCGGGATAATGGTGTGCTCGGTTCCGTGCAGGCGCGAGACGCCCCGCACCCGGATAGTCGAAGTACCCGCCCCTTCGATGTGCGCGCCCATCTTGCGAAGCAACTCCGCCAGGTCTGCCACCTCGGGCTCGCGTGCGGCATTCTCCAGAACGGTCTCACCATCGGCGAGCACCGCCGCCATCATGAGGTCTTCGGTGCCCGTGACCGTGATGCGGTCGAAAGTGACCAAGGCCCCGCGCAAGCCGTGGGGNGCCTCAGCGACGATATAGCCGTGCTCCTGTCGGATGGCGGCGCCCAGCCTTTCCAAGCCTTCCAGGTGGAGATTGATGGGGCGTGCGCCGATAGCGCAACCTCCCGGCAAGGAAACCCGCGCCCGACCGCAGCGGGCCACCAGAGGCCCCAGTACGAGTGAAGAGGCCCGCATGGTCTTGACCAGATCGTAAGGCGCTTCCGGAGTCTTCAGTTCGGCCGCGACGACGCGCAGCGTTCCGCCCCCGAATTCCACCTCGGCCCCGATGTGCTGGAGCAGGCGCACCATAGTCCGGATGTCGCGGACCTCGGGGATGCGGTGCAACACGACGGGATCGCTGGTCAACAAGCTGGCGGCCATGGCCGGGAGAGCGGAGTTCTTGGCCCCGCTCACCGGGATCTCTCCTTCCAGCCGTACTCCTCCTTCAATGACGAACTTGTCCATGCAACGCCTCTGAAACCCTGCCTCCGGCGGCTCGCAGACGTGCCTCCGCGGCCTCGCGGTTCAGGCCGAGCTTTGCCATGAGGATGGCCACCTTCACCTGGCCGCCNGCCTCCTCTAGCAGCCGCGCCGCCCGTTGATAATCCACGCCGCACGCACCTGCGATGATCCGTCGGGCGCGATCGAGCAGCTTGGAATTCCTAGGCTGTACGTTGACCATGAGGTTGCCGTACACATGCCCGAGCCGGATCATGGCGGCGGTGCTGATCATGTTGAGCACCAGCTTGGTTGCCGTGCCCGCCTTCAGCCGGGTCGAGCCCGCGATGATCTCAGGCCCGGGCAACGGGGTGATGGCGATCTCCGCCAGTCGCGCCAGTTCCGAGCCGGGAGTGCAACTGATGCCGATGGTCACCGCTCCCAGACTCCGGGCATAGCGGACCGCGCCGAGCACGTAGGGCGTCCGGCCGCTGGCGCTGATGCCCACCAGTGCGTCGGAGGCGCAAAAGCCGCGCTCCTTCAAATCGTGCACGCCTGCGTCGGGATCGTCCTCGCTGGCTTCGGTCGCCCGTGCCAGGGCGCTCTCGCCACCCGCAATCAGGGCCTGCACCAGCTCGGGTGGAACGTTGAATGTCGGCGGGCACTCGGCCGCGTCAAGCACGCCCAGTCGCCCGCTTGTCCCCGCCCCGATGTAGAAAAGCCGGCCTCCGGCCTGCAACGCCGCAACCACGGCCTCCACTGCCCGGGCGATATGGGGGATCTCCGCCGCCACAGCGGAAGCGACCTTGTGGTCTTCTGCGTTCATGATCCGCAAGATTTCCACGACCGGTTTGGCGTCTATGTCGCGGGAGGCGGGATTGGGTTGTTCGGTCAGCAAATGTTCCAGCATGATCAGTAATTGCGTTGCCGTTCCAGGCGGGGTCTTTCCGCCCGGCTCATCGCCTTCAGCCCCGCGCGCCCCTCGCCCGCGGCGGCCAGCTCGTCACGATTTTCCATGACCTTGGCCACGGCCCGCGCAATGTCCTCGACATCGTTCTCATCACCCAGCAGCACGAACTGGGGGAGCCAGACCGCCTCCCGGTACGCAGCGCGCTCGGCCACGGGACAGTCGAACTGGCGATAGTCGAGCGGGCGTTCGCGATCGGCGGCCAATTGCGGGAAATCTTCGGCCCGGGCCGGGAACAGATCGCTGCGGTAGACGGCTTCGTAGAAACGACCGTCACAAGGAATCCCCTCGGCCTCGAGTGCGGCCACGAACAGGTCGCGTGAGACGCGATCGTCTGTGGGGCGGTACTGAAAGACGTAGCAGTAGATCGCTTCGCGCGTGATGGCAGGCTGCGGGGGGAGCGGTCGAATGCCCGGGATCCCCTGCAAGGCCTGGCTGAGAGCGGCAGCGTTGTGCGAGCGGCGCTCGGCGAGTTCGAGCAGCCTTTCAAGTTGACCCAGGAGGATGGCGGCCTGGAATTCGGTTATGCGATAGTTCCAGCCCACCACGCGCCTCTTGAACTGATCCGTGAGGCTGGCGCGCCCGCAGTTCACCAGGGATTGCAGCAGCTCGAAATACTCCAACCGGGAGGTAATGACCGCGCCGCCCTCGCCCGCCGTCATCAACTTGCTGGACTGGAAGCTGAAACAACCCATGTCACCGAAGGAGCCCGCGCCGCGCCGTTTGTACTGGCCGCCGTGAGCGTGCGCACAGTCCTCGATAAGAATGAGGTCGTGTTCCACCGCGAGCCGGACCAGGGCGTCCATGTCAGCGAAACGCATGGCCAGGTGCACCGGCAATAGAACCCGGGTACGCGGCGTGATCGCACGGCGGGCCGCCTCCGGATCCAGGCAATAGGTATCGGGGTCAATATCGGCGAAGATCGGAACGCCGCCCGCCGCCAGGACAGCGGCGGCTGTGCCTTCCCAAGTATAGGCAGGAACGATGACCTCGTCGCCGAACCGGATGCCGGACGCCTGCAAGGCGGCGGTCAGGGCAATGGTTCCGTTGGCTACCAGGCAACCGTACCGCGCGCCGTGCAAATCGGCGAAACGCTGGGCAACCTCAGCGGCAAGGCGGTTAGGAAATGGATAGCCGCCCCAGTCGCCGCTTTCCAACACCTCGAGCAGACGCGCTGCATCGGCGGGACCGCCCTGCGGCCAGCGAGGGAAGGGACACGCCCGGACGGGATCGCCGCCGAGAAGGGCAAGCTCAGGCATACCTGTAGCTTACCCCGCTTTCACCGGCGGTGATGGCGGCCACGCAGTGCCCGTTCCGCCTTTGCCCCCAACGCGGACTCGGGCGGGCCCGTGCCGGCCTTCAGGCGCTGAACGAACTACCGCAACCGCAAGTATTGCGCACGTTCGGATTGTCGAACTTGAAACCGGCGCCCTCGAGCGTCTCCACGTAGTCAATCTTGGCGCCCTCCAGGTAGAGCATGCTCACCTGGTCAATGAATACCTTCAGGCCGTCAAAGGTGTAAACCTTGTCGAGCATCCCCGGATTGGTTTCGAAGGCCATCGAGTAGGTAAATCCCGAGCAGCCTCCGCCCACAACGGCGATGCGAAGGCCGGCCGGTTTGGGATCCGGTTGCTGGGCCAGGATTTCCTTGACCTTCTGGATGGCCGTCTCGGTCATGTGAACCATGGTTTTTGCGTCCCTCTTCGTTTTGGATGCGCTCTCCAAGGAAATTGTCGCAGGTTCGAGGAGGTCTTTTCCACCGCGCCGGAGACACCCGGAAGCCGCCGTCCGGGTTAATGAATCTGTTAGGATGCTCGGGGACGGGCCTCCGGTTTGCCCCCGGAAGTCCTTGAAACCGCCCGTCGGGCGCCCGCGTCTCCCTGAACAGGATGAGCGGCCTGAGCGCGGTTTTGCCGTTTCCGGGGGCCGGTGGCTCGCTGCAGGTCAAAGAGACGGTGGACCACCGGACCAGCGACGAGGCTGAACTGGTACGCCGGGTTCAGGCCGGCGACGAGGGGGCGTTCCGCGAAATCGTCGAGCGATACCAGTCCAAAGTCTTCTCGATCATCTACGGCATCCTCCGCAACCACAACGACGCTGAGGACATCGCCCAGCAGGTTTTCGCCAAGGTCTTCTTCTCCATCAAGAGCTTTGACTTCCGCAGCTCCCTCCTCACCTGGATCTACAAGATCACCGTCAATGAGTGCTACGATTATCTCCGCAAGCGGAAGGTCCGAAAGCTGGTTTACGAGAGCGATTTCACCGAGGAAGAAAACCAGCGCATCCAACTGAACGAACCCGCCCGGGACCAGCGGCCTGCCATTGACGACGTGCTCGCACAACGGGACTTGGCGTTGAAATTGCTCCGCAGGCTGCCGGCCCAGGAACGCGATCTGTTGTTGCTGAAGGAAGTCGAAGGCCACTCGGTCGAGGAGCTGGCCGAGATGACCGGTATGAACGAAAATACGATTAAAGTGAAACTGTTTCGTGCCCGACAGAAACTTTTGAAGGCGGCCCAGCGGATGCTGCGCGCCGCCCCGGGCTTGGCTACGGGATGAGAGGTTTTTGCGAATCGGGTGACCGGGCGAGCGGACGACAGATCCGCAACCCGCGTGGTCCGGCGCCGGCCGGGGGGCCTAACCCTCTGCCGCCCCGTGCCGAACCACGTCGGGGACCCGGAAGAGCGGGCAACTGTGAGGGAAGATACTATGCACCAGGTTATCCGCGAACGCCTGGAAGAGTTGCTGGCGGGAACTTGGCAACCTGACAGCACGGTCGAACTCCACCTTGAGGCCTGCGTGGAATGCCGGCGTGAAGTGGAGGGTTACCGCAAACTCACCCAGTGGATGAGGACGCTGCGCTGCGAGCACGAGATGGCCCCGGCTCCCGGTTTTTACAACCGGGTTTGGGAGCGTGTGGAAGCACGCCGCCGCACTTCGGTTTGGACCGCCTTGCTCGATCCCGCCTTTGCCTGGAGGCTCGCAGCAGGGTCGCTGATTGCGCTGCTGCTGATCGGCTCCTTCGTTCTCATGCACCAAGCCGAACCGCCGGAACCGGCCGTCACTATCATAGCGGTTCAGGAACATCCGTCCGATCTGGGGATGGACCCGGACCGGGATCGCCAGACGGTCTTGGTGACCTTGGCGACGTACCGCGAGTAGGTTCACATGCAGCCGGGTTGTATCGCCTACTTGCGCAATCCTCGCGTGTGGTTCACCCTTTTACTTGTCTTCGTCTGCGGGGTGGCGGCGGGTGTGCTGTTCATGACCCTGGCGGGCCCCCGCGCGCACAACCCTCGGGCCCTCGCCTGGGAGGAAGCTCGCAAGCAGGTTACGCTGGAACGCCTGCGCAAGGAGCTCGACTTGACGCCGCAACAGGCAGCAGAACTGGAAAAGGTGCTCGACGACTTTTTCGCCTATTATCACACCCTGCAATCGCAAATGGATGAGGTTCGCGCCACGGGAAAAGACCGTATCCTTCGCCTGCTTGATGAGCGCCAGCGCCAGAAATTCGAGCAGATGCTCAAGGAGTTTCAGGCGAAGCACTCGCCTTAGGCCGTCTGCCCGGTCTCCTAGCCGGCGCGCAGCCCGCCACCCAAATAACACCTGCCAGCCACCCACTGCGTGCTTGGCCCTGCTTTGCAGCCACACTCACCGGGCTCGAAATTACCGGCGCCGCCCGGCACGGCCCTCCCTCTGGGGCAGAGGTAAACGGTAGCCTACCAGGCAAAACTGATCCAGAGCCCAGAGCACCACCTGTCCTACCCCCTCGGCGCGCGCCAGCCGGGCCTCTTTCAACCAGCAAGTCGTCGGATCGCCGACCCCGACCAGATGATGCCGCGATGCCGAGGCGAAACCCAGTTGACGCGAAACCTGTACTCCCCGGCGAGCCTTGTCCAGATTCCGCCCATAAGTGAACAGAAAATTCTCCGTCTTGAAGTCTTCTATCCCCCGACTGTTCCAATACCTTTCGGGTAAGTTCACCGCCCGGTTGAAACGTGGCTCGTTCACATCGGTCGGGTACAGTATTTCGAAGCGGCACTCCGGAATTTCCTGCCGTACGTAGTCCGCCACCTGCTCCGTGAATCGGCCGAGCATCCCTGCGAGAAATGCTGCCTCCTCCGGATGATCATCGGGATCTTCGTCATTCCCCCGGATTACAGCAGGCTCGCGGCCGTAAACCGCGCGGAACTGTTGGCGCGTTTCGGCGTCATAATACGGCATCCCGCTCCCGTTCGGAAAATACCACCACTGCACCTCCCCGAATTGCAGGCAAGGCTCCAACCCGGCCTCCTTCATGAGCGCGGCCAGCTCGCGATAAACTTGCCGCCAGAACGTCAAACTCCGTTCGGAAAAATTCGTCTGCACAGCCGGCGTATTGAGTAACACGGGGGCCCCGTCGGGATATCGTTGGGCGATGCCAGCCTCCTCCGAACTATCCCCATGCTGCAACTCCATACTTAGTGCGGCTACTGCCCCCAGACCCTGCCTCTTGAGACTCGCGAAAAAGCTCCGGTGCCAGTCCCGCGCCGCACGGTTCAGGCGCGGGGTCGCATCCAGATCCGTGCGCCACTGGCCGTCCCATCCTCCGCTCAGACTCGGCCCGCTTGCCTCGACGCGGAACGGTCCCTCCGTCGGGCTGCCCGACAGCGTGATGGCGTTGCCTGCGGCCCCTGGCGCCCGGGCGTATATCCTCAAGACCTCGCCTTCGGCCTCGGCTCGAATCGCCGTATATCCCCGGTTGATCTCCAGCTCGAACGCTCTCGCGATCGTCTCCGCTGTATCGCCTATCAGATTCAGGTGACGAATCACCGTATCGTTCTCCGGGGGCTCGCCGGCGTGCCCGATCCGCAGCTCGGTGATCTCGCTGAACACCGGCGTGCCGGCAAAGCGCACGGTCCCGCTTGCATACCGATATCCCACCGGCTCGATCTCGTAGAACCACAAAGCGCCCGTGTAATGATTGACGCGTCCGCTCAGCCCCAGCTGCTTGATCATGCCGGCCGTCCTCTCAGGTGCCAGCGCCATCGAGTGATCCGTGTCCCAGTCCGTGGCCAGCCCTAACCAGTCCACGCTTGGCAACACTGGCAGATTCTCGGTCGGCACCGCCGCTTCCACAAAATCGAAGTAAAGAAACGTTCCATCCGGACCGGCGTGCCGTACCCGCACCAGGTGGTCCCCTGCTCCCGCTTCACCCACTGGCAGGCGAACCAGCACATCCTCTCCGGGTATGCGCAGATCCGCGATCGTGCGCAGACGACCATCCAACTCTACCTCGATCGCTCCGCTGTTATAGGTTCGCCTCACGCCGAGATACAAACGGTGCCCTCTCGCTAGCCGGTACCGGCATGCCAGGGTGGCGCCGGCCTGTCCTGTGTAATGAAGCGAACCGCCCGAAAAATTGCCCTTCGCCAACCGCCAGTCCCCGGTATATTCGACCTCTTTGGCGTCGTCCTCGATCCGCAAGCTTCCCGGACCCGCCACCCGCAGGGTCCTCCCCGTCCCTCTCACCACCCAGTTGGTGACCTCAACCTTGAACTCGCATGGCGCAAAGCTCCCATCTTGCAACTCCGCCGCATAGGTCCAACGTAACTTCCGCACCGACGTAGTAGGCACCCGCCGGCCCAGTTCATCGCGCAGATCGCTGAAGTCGAGCGTGACCCTCCATTTGCTCGGCGAAACCCCTCCCTCAAACCGACGGTACCACGGCTCCCAATATTCGGTCTTCGCTCCTGCGACGAAACCATACGCCCCGACGCGGTTCCCGTTTGCGCCGCTCCGGGTCGTTTCCAGCGTCTGCCCTTGCCCCACGTAAATCAGACGGATCCTGGCTCCACTGACTGCCGCCCGCATTACTTCAGAGAAAGTATTCACGCTTTCTGCTAATCGGGCCGCCACTGTTTCGAGCGTGTCGCCCTCCACGACCTGATACGTGTGGTGCTCCCACATCCACGCCAGCCCGACGTAGTCGCCAGCCGTCGCCAGCCCCCGCAGCTCAAACTCAGCCTCCGCTGGCCGGTAGCTCCCCTCTACGGGCTCGGCATAATCTCTCAACGGTACGCGGTAAAAGCCGGGCCCCTCGTCCTCCTCGGTCCAGACACGCAGGTAGGGCCAATCCACTGTCGGGTACACGTCCGAGTCCATCGGAATGCAGTTTTCGCGCCTTTCTTCATAGCTGAGAATCAGTCCGCTTAAGTCCCCGTCCGGCAGGCTGCGAAAGGCAGGGTGTTCGAAAACATTATCCCGGTTCCATTCGATCACCGCCCAGTCGAATTGCTGACGGAAACAACCCGAAAGGGTGAACCCTGTAGCGCTGGCCCCGCTCAGTGCCGCGATCGCCGTCGGCCGCTCAAAGTAACATTGAAGATCTTGATCTGGCCGGAGCTTTTCCAGGAACATCCACCGCCCTCAAAGCCGTATCGTCACCGTAAGGTCTCCGCCGGGCCGCTCCGTCCCCACCGATACGATATCCACGCTCAGCAACGATCCCGCGCGGAGCGGGGGTAAACCGAAGCCCCTGACCACATTGGAAAGCCTCTCTCCCGGCTCGATGCGGAGATCGCAGTACGGCTCTTCATCCTGACGCACCACCAGCTCGATCGCTTCTCCCTCCGACGGCTCGCCCACTAGAGCGAAAACATCTCGGACACAATGCGTTTCGTCCACAACGAACGGAGGCACCGCACCTCTCTCGACCGCCAGAAATCCCTCTACCTGTAACGTGATTTGCCCCCCCGACAGCGTCCGCAGACCCTCGTCCTCCGTATTGGTGAAACACAAGGTTGCAGTTTCGCTGTGGCCCCGCGCGTTTGTCACATAAAGCTCCGCTGCCGCGATCCTCGCGTCCGGCAAGTAGATCGGATGGGCATAGCCGCCGCTTGCCCGGCTTCCAAAAAAGTCCCGCACGAAGGGCAGCACATAAACCTTCCGTTTGAGACGATGCACCCGAGCACTGGCCGCATGCTCTGCGGTTTGGCTGCCCAGAACCCCTCGCTCCACAACGTAAATTGTGCCACCCTCTCTTACCTCAGTGATCCGCACCAGTTCTCGCTCCACCTGGAGATACTCGCCTTCTGACCCGGTACCGCCCGCCAGCTCTAGCTCGCTCCCATCCGCGCTCACCGCTCTTGCCAGCCGAAATGCCGTCGGGCTCTCGAGCTCGTCCCAGTAGTGCAAGGTTAGAGTTGCCCCCTGAACTGTGCGCGTGTTCTCCAGGTTCTCGAAGGCAACCCCGACCAACTCAACGATTCCCTCGCCCCTAGCTGCCAGCCCGAAGCTCGGCCGTTCCGGCGGCCCCGTATCGTAAGGCTTCCCGGAGCTGCCCAACCGCCAGCGCGCCAGGGGCGAAAGCTCTGCCGCACATTCCTCTCCCCTCGCATTCGCAGCCCGACCGGACACATGCACCGTCGCGCCCGGCCGGTCCGGTACCACGAACTCCACCGGGCTGCTTCGAGCGGTAGCCCCGTGATGCCACCCGGCCTCCGCCACTACGAAGTAACTGCTGTGATCCGGCATCGCCACCCACCTCGGGCTTACGACGAGCGTGGTCGAATCATTGGCAACCACCGTCCTTTCTTGCCCGGCCCCTTTGCCTCGCGTGATGCGCACCACCATGCCTTGGTAAGCATCCGCCGGCATTCGCGCTTCCGTGTTTCCTATCCGGTCAGCCCCGAAAATATTGGCGGCGTACTCCGGCTGCAACTCAAACCGCCAGTAAAAATTCGCGTGATCGAAGTTTTCGTCCGGCGGCTGAATCGTCGTATACTCCCTACCGCTGTCCGTAAACCGCTCGGTGATTTCCTGGTTCTCTGCGATTCGCCACAGCACGCTCGGTGAAGGCCCCCGGTAAACATGAAAAGCTGCCGTGCCGCGAGAAAACCGGAGACCTTTCAGCGTCACTTGGTTCGTGTCCGTTCCCGCGGGAATGGCTACAGGTACGACAAAGGAAAGAAAACCCTCTGAACCGTCGTCGTCTACACCACTCACCGCGTAATACAGCACTTGACCCCCACGCAGTCTGCCGCCTTCCGGCTGGACTTCAGCCGCCAGACTGACCAGCGGCCGCTCCGCCCGCGATGCCTCAGGTCGCCGCGGCGGAGAGAAACGTATCACAAGGCTAACCTCCGCCCCACCATCCCCACTCTCGCCGTAACGCTCCTCGATCCCAAGCCGCGCCGTCCCGTCACCATCCACCTCGACCCCCCCGAGCGGCCTGGGCAGACGACCGGGCCCGCCGCTCCAATGCCGCCCGCCGCTCTCCCCGCTCCTCATGTTGTCATCCCGATACCACTCGTCGCGATGGATCTGCGCCATAATCTGCGCCCGCCCGTAATTCGTTCCCGGCGCCACCTTCAGCACTCGAAACGGCGTCCGCTGGAAGCCCTCCTTCAGGTACGTCACCGTAATCAGATCCCCAGGGCGGAGGCCGAATCCCTTCACGCTCGTTTCGAACTCGATGTACGTATTACCTTCCACCGACTTGTCCAGGTGAAACTTCACCACCCTCAACGCCTGGTCCAGGTTAGCGACGCCCAACGCCGGCAGCGTCGCGCACACCTCCTGCCCCGCCCGCAACACATCGTCTACATCCACCAGCGACACGCTGTCCTGCTGATATTCGTTGAAGGCGTCCTGGAACTCCACGGTGTACCGATTCGCGGTCTCGGCCGTACTGCGCGACCAAACCCGAACCGTCGGCTCACCGTTGCCCCGACGCAGAATCCCCGAGAATCCGTCTGTCCCGTCCCCGAACTCATAAGCCGGCCATCCCCCGTTCAGCGGTTCGCGACTGTTGCTCCCTTCAGGCTTCTCCGGATGCTCTTGGGCCAACGTGTTCTCGCACCTCAGCTCCAGCCGTCCCTCCATGTTATAAGTCAGATACAACCTTGAGCCAAGGCGTATTCCCCGAATGATTTCTGCCGCGCTCGCTCTCTTCCTCAACACCAAATTGCACTGAAAGCGTGGCGTCTCGACGGCCGTCCCGTACAAGTCCCGCGCAGTAATCTTCTCCTCGCAATAGCGCGCCGTTCGCGCAAAACTGGCAAGATCAATTTGATCCAGAGCCCAGCCGCAGCGCCGTAGAATGTCCAGAATCACCCACGCCGGATTGTTCGTGAAAGCCCTGCCCAAGAATGTCCCGTCATCGGCGTACTGCGCGAGTTTCAGGCCTTGTACCAACGCTCGTATCCGCGGCAGGGACCGACCGTCGCTCAGACGGTTCGGAACCACCACCGACAGATATGCCATACTCCCGTAACAGTCTCCCAGCGCACGTCCTTGGCCATCGGTAAAGTCCAAGTTAAAGGCGCCAGTCCGGTTACCCAGGCTGACGACGTTGTACCAACCCGTCCCCGTCATGTCCGCCCCCGATTGCCCCGCTGGTATCTCTACGTCGTTCACCAGAACNTTGAGTACCCCCTCGATCTCCCCCACTCCNAGCAGCACCTCCATCCGCGTGAGGTTCCCGTCGTTCTTCGCAAACACAATCAGCGGAGACATCCATGCCGTACCATAAATGACGGGTACGAAATCGTTGTAGCGAGCCTCGTTCTCGAGCGCTTCCGAAGTGCGCCATCCCCGCTCCCCATGAGCCCGCACCAACGTGGTCGGCGGAACGAACTCCACCCCGCCGAAACGCCGTGTGGGATTCCCCCGAAGGTCTCGGTCGAACATCCCCCTCTGCTCGCACTCCACCCTCGTCCCGTCGCAGCGCGAAAACGGAACCTCCCCGTCCAGATTGCCCACGCCATTCGGTTGGTCCGCCGAGTAACCGCATCGGAAAAACGGCGAATACTCCCCCCTCGAACCGCCGTCAATCGCTTCTTGTCGCTCCTCAACAGTCCGGGGAAACTTCCAGGGACACCGCCTCTGCACCCGGATATCCGGCAACCATACCCGCGCCAGGCTCAGGCTGTTCGTCGCCGTGAGCCGGAATTGGGTCTCCGTAATCTCTTCCGGAGGACCCACCACTCCCTGGAACACCACCTTGCTCTCGGAAGCCGCCTGCTCGCGTTTCAGGTCGTAAAACAGAAACCGCACACGCAAGCGACTGCCTTTCCACCCGCGGAGCCGCTCAATCTGCGAGAACTTCGAGTCCGTATTGGCCAGAACCAGGCTGACTTTGGCCGTCGCGTCAATCCCCTCCTCAGGCGCCGACCGTATCTCGAAAATCCGATGACCCAGCACGCGAGCTTCATACCGCTCCCCCTCGTACTCCACTTCATGCGTGCTCCACCTCTCTACGTGGCCGTCCGCAAACCGGCACTCGAACAGCAATAGCGGCGTCTCCGTGATCCCAAGTTCTTTTAGCTCCGCTATCGCCCCCATTTCCGCCCTTCCTTCAATTCGCAGCTACGACTCTCACTCGGCATGCAAAACAATCCGGCCCCTCCGCCACCACTTCCAGCACGTCGTCGCCGAATCTGGCCTCACGGTACACCCCTCCCCGCTGCCTCGTGCTCTTGTATTGCGAAGCGCCGGCCTGCGCTTCCACCTGCATGCCGAAAACCTCGACGCTCCCACCCGCATCAACCTCCAGCCCGAACTTGATCAGCTCCTCCCCGCCGCTGAGCTTTACCGGCAAGCTCATCCGTCGCCACCTCCCGGACAGCTTCACCCTTCGCGCCTCCCCCGCCGTCCCGGTCCGGCCGTACAGCGTCACTTCCTCCCCAACCCCTCCCCTCACCCACACGCTGAAACAGTACTGATACCAGCCCGGCGCCGCCAGCGCCTGTTCGATTCCTTGCGTCGTCGCGCCGTCATTCCGCAGCCGGGTCGCAGTTGTGCCGCCGAATGGATCTTCCACCCCTTCAATCAATGCTAAGTAAGGATCCTTGATCCACGCCTCTTCGGCTAAATTCTCGCTCCATACAAATAAATTGTCCCAGGGATCCAGAAATACGAAACTCCCTCTTCGTCCCTCCGTCTCGTGAAACAAACTCTCGAGCTCCGACCATTCGCTCCGGCTCAGTCCCTTCCATTCCAGTACCCACTCCACTTCCCTGATGCCGTTGTCGGCTATCTTCCATTCCCGGCCGTCGGTTTGCTCGCAACGTGCTGTCCTTCGGCGCGTCTTGCGCACTAGGGGAAATTGGCCGCTCGCGCCGCCGGCCAGTTGCGGAAAGTATCGCATCTTACTTCCTGTTCTCCTTCAGCTCCATCTCCGTCCGCTGCCGGCCCTCGCGTTCCGAGACCGTCTGCATCTCTTCCCGCGTCATGCTGCANTCTTCGTACGTTCTGCCCTCCCAAGGGTCTTCAAACGCGAAGCCGCCGTAACCACCTTGCTGGAGCTCGAAGAAANTCACCAGCCGCCTCGCTTCCTCCTCGCTTACCGCGGCGAAATTGAGCCGCCAGTACCTGAGCGGTTTCCCCATCAGCCGGTACCTCTGCTCGCTGCCATCCAGAAAGCGTAAGACTTCCGTCCGGTACCGCACGCACCTTACGCTCGGATACTGGCTGGCGGCGCCGGTCTTCAGCTTCGGAAAAGTCATAACTCGCTCACCACGTCGTTGAGCGCATGCGATTGGAGCATCGCTTCTCGCACTGCCCTGGCGATCTCCCAACTGTGGTCCAGAAATGACCGGCTGTCCATCGCTTGCACCTGCACCGTAATCTCAACCGGCAACGGGCGAGTCCCCGCCCCGCCCCGAACTTCCTGCGGCGACTCCCATCTCGAGCCGCTACCTCTCTCGGGCCGGCTCTCTTCCGCCGTTCCCCTCTCGATCCACCCCTCCACGTGGAGTGAAGGAGGCGGTGCGTACTTCACCAGAACTGGCGCCGGCTTCGGCCCGTCATCCTTGAACAATCCAACCAGTCCCCTGATCCACGGGGACAGCCCCAGGCCGCTGCCGAACAACCTCGCCAGCGTCCCCCCCACGCTGGCTACGCTGCTCTGCGTGCGACCCGCTTGCGCCAGTGTGTTTTGCACAATGGCCGCAGTGTTCTCGCTCGTCGCCTCAGCTTGGTTCTCGCTGGCGGCTCGTACCCGCTCCAGTTGGAAACTCAAACCCCGAACCGCACTCTCGAATCCTTCTGCCGCTGGCGGCCACAATTCCCGACTCACTCCGGAAAGCACCTCTCGTCGCGTGTTCCACCCGCCGGCGGCCACCTGAAACGCCACAATCACGTTGCTGATCTCACGACTCATCGCGCAACCTCGCGACTTCTCTTTCCAGAATCAGAAACGCATGCACTTGCCGCGCCTCCATCTCCTCGAATCTCGCCCCTCCCAGCGTCTTCCACGCCCAGTACGCCTCTACCAACGCCACGCTGTCACCCCGAATCACCGACCGCGGGCACCGGCGCGACGCTACTCCATGGCGCGCCCATACCAGCCGCCCCGCATCCCCTTGCTGTATCCAGGCGCAACCCCGGCTCTCCTCCAAGCCGTTTCTCCTGCATTCCTCGCACTCCCACCCGGCTTGGTCCGACATGGCAAAGTGGAAGGCGAGAATTAGTTTTTTTCCTCTTCCTCGCTCAAGCCAAACTCTGCCTTGATCGCCATCAGTGCCTCCCCGCACAAGGCCTCCGGTCCCTCCTCGATGAGCTTCGCTGGCGTTGCTGGCTCTCCGTCGATCGTCAAGCCATCCACGCCCGCAAGACCCCACCGCAGGTAAATCCGATTCACCTGGCTCGCCAGCAGCCCCGCCTCCAATTTCTCCCGATCATCCCCACCCGCTTGCAGAAACTCTGCCTTCGCCGCTAATTCGCTGACTTGCCTCAGCAGTTCGATTCTCCTCCCGAAGGATACCTTCCGGACCTTCAGACTGACGCCCGGACAGACTTTCGACTCGATCACTCGGAAGCTCTGGTAATCCATGGCGCTCTCCCCTATCCGAACGCGATGTACATCTCGTCATCAACAGTTCCTTGGGCCCGACATCCGCTGAATTTCCATCGCAGCCGGTTTTCGGAATCGTCGAACTCCGGAACTTCAGGCGTCAAGGCCGGAAGCCAAAGGCCGAAAATCTGGCCGGGCAAGGCTCCTAACTGGAACATCACTCCAATCGGCGATCGTTGCCGTGCAGCCTGATAGAGCTCTTTCGTCGCCAGGTTGTCAACCTCATAAAGCTCCAACTCCAGGGTCACTGACCGAACTCCTGGCCATACCCCTTGCAGACCGTCGGACCCGAACTCTCGATCCCGTAACTCCAGGTCGTTCTGCAAAACCACTTCGGCCTCCGTAATCGTCCAGAAGCGCTGGGCCGCCGAACCTAGCCACGCTTGACCCACATTTCCCGGTACCACCGTGTAGTCGAAACTCCCCGGACCCGGCTCTTCCGGGAAGACGGCCAGCCCCCCTTGCCCGCTGACAAAACTCGCGCTGTCGATCACGTCCCGCGCCGCTCCGCTGAACTCGAACTCGTGATAATCTGCGTTCACGCGGATTCTCAACACATCCACGGCGGCGCCGCACAACACCCGCTGCACTGCCGTTGCTGGCGTCCAGTAGTCGTAAATGCTCACGCTGGGCAGTTCCAGCGCCGGCCGGTAACTCACGGTGGTGCCTGCCGGCGTCCCCTCCTGTGGAGCCCGGCTCAGCGGTGCATTCAGAATCACCGACCGCCCGTCCACTACCGCGCTCACGAACCGCAGCTCATCGCCGACCCTTACCGCCTGCCCCGGCTCCAGCCCGTGCGGCTCCCTGAACCGCACCACCGTCTCCGTGCTTCCCGCCGCCAATGGGCCCCCTCGGAAAAATTCCGGCCGCCCGCCCAAGGCAGCCTGGAACAACGGCCCGTAGCCAGGCTCAACGTTCTGCTCCACCCAACCTGTCATGTACGTCCGCAGCAAGAAACTCGTCCGCTTCCTCAGCCCGTTCGGCCATCCCCCGAATGTACGGCTCCCTCTCTTGTCACGCCGATCCCGCTTCTCCCATTGCTGCCGAACACTCAGTCTGACCGCCGGAATGCGCTTAGCAGCCCCCACGCTCGGCACTTCCCCGTATCTTTGCTCGAGCGCAACGTACCAACGGTTCGCACTAGACAAGACGTAACCCGCCATTTCTTCGCTCCCTCGCGCTCACGCGCCTCTCACCATCACTCCGCACTCGCGTCCAACTCAAATCTGATCTTCGCCCCTTGTAAGAAGTTCTTGCCGCCTTGCTTGACTGCGCCAAACTCCACCTTGTAGCCCCCCGTATAGTACAGACCTGGCCCCCACACACCCCGACTCCGCTCCAGAAGGTTGGTCACCGCCTCCACATAGCCCAGAAGCTGGTCCGTGACTTTTTCCAGATGGTCATGCGTGACTCTTATCTCCGCGGCCATATAAACTTTGCCGGAAAAGGTACGAAATTTTTCTTTGATCTGATTCGCCAGCCCCTCGCAATAGATATAAACCCGAGGATATTTGATGCTCGTTGTTTTCTCGGCCAGCTCGTGGCTGACACTCTGCGCGCATACCTGCTCCACACCCAGCCAGGGCAATTCCATGCCATACCTCGCCGCGATCCGGGACACTTCCTCAGCCAGCCTCTCCTCGCCGGTTAGCAGCTCGACCGCTCGCCTCGTCGCCTGGCTTCCTAACGCCGCCATCGTCCGACTCCCTCGCCTCTAACCTCGTAACAGTAGTCCCGGCGCGTCCAGCCCGTGGCCTCCGCCCCTGGATGACATGCCGCCGCGTCTCAGGTAGTAGTCAGGGCTCTGGCCCACCCCAGGCGGCAGCCCCTCGGCGAGATCCCCGGCCGGCTGTCGCCAGCTCTCTCCAACCCGCAGCGGTTGGACGTTTTGCCTGCCGCACTTGTCCGCCGCATAGCCTACGTACACGTTCCAGCCCACGGCTACCTCCGGTGCCCCCCTTGCCGTCACCAGTAAGCCCTGGTTCTCCGATGCACTGACCATAGACGCCTCGCTGGCCGCTCCTTCCGATCCGGAACTGCTTATCCATGCGATTCGAACCCAGTACGTTGCAGCCGACGCCCTCAACTCCACCAGTTCCACCGCCGGCATGCTCGCCTTTTCCACCGGACGCTCTACGATGCCTACCCCCGTATCCAGTAGTGCCTCCCACGCCCATGCCGCCTGTCTCTCCCACTCCTTTGCCCGCTCCCGATATCTGTCGTTTCGTTGCCGGTGCGCCGCATCGGAGTAAGCCAGCGCCAGAGACCGAAAAGCATGACATTTCTCCAGAGGCGCCGTCACTGAAATGTTCCGCAGTCCCAGATCTCCCTTGCCCGCCACGACCAGAAAGCGAGTCAGCTCGATCCCGAGCTCTTCCCAGGCCAGCTTCAGCTTCACCCCCAGATCCACCCCCTCCTGTCGCGCCATTTCCAGCACCGTCGAATCGTAAGCCAGCAAGCCCTCCAGATCGGTCGCTGCCCCGTCCGTGAAAAGTGCCATCCCCGCTCTCTCCTCAACCCTGCCCTTTCTCCAGCATCCCGCGCAACGCTTTCAGTTCGGCCTCCGGAATGACCGTCACTTGAATCCGATTCGCCGCAGCCGCTTGCTCCGCACGCCGCCTGGCCTCCGTCAGCTGCCGCCGGTACTCCGCTGCCTCTTCTTCCGTTGCCAGCCGCGCCTTCCCCTCCACGATCATTCGCGCCGCCACCGGCCTCGGCACCTCGTTTCGCACTCCCGCCTTCCCTCCGTCCGGCGTCTCCTGACTTACGACCACCGGATACTCCTCCGCCAGGCTCGCCTCGATTTCCCTCAGCTTTCGGTAATACGCCCTGAGATCCATTTCTGCCTCCTCGCCCGCGGGTGCGGGTCGGAAGCGCACGCTCCCGACCCACCCGCGCGCCATTAACTCAACACCTGCACCCCAAAGTTGTTTCGCAGCACCGCCACGCCGTACAGCACGTCCACCGTGAATTGCTGCGCCAGCGTATTCGGCTGATAGCTCATGATGATGCGCATCCCGAAGTTACCCAGCTCGGCATACTCCGCAATCGCGCCCGTTCCCGGCAGCGGCTGCGGTAGCCGCCTCATCACCAGCGCAAACGCGTTCCGCGCGAACGCAATGTTGTGCGTCGTCACCGGAGAGCTGCCCGTCTTGGCCACAAACTGCGAACGGAACACATAGAAGTCTTTGATCTTCCCCACCGTCCCGTCCACCAGCGCTCGCAGCCCCGCCTCGCCGGCCGTTTGGTATTCGCTGAATCGCGGAATCTGCCGCAACTGCGAGTAAGTCGCTGCATCCACCACCAGATACTTCGGCTCGCTCGCAGGTACCCGCGCCTGGAACAGCGCCGTCTCCGCTGCATCTACCACCGCTTCCGTGATCGGCGTCCCCGGCGTGCCCACCGGCGTGTTGGCCGTCAACTGCCCGTACAGATTCAGCAGGTCGGTCTCGATCTTCTCGGCTAGCGCAGCCATGGCCGGCTGCATGTAAAGCTTGAGCAGATCGGGAACCGCCAGCACCTTCGTCACGTCCGGCACCAGGAATGTCGCCTCGGCATGCGTGTTCAGCACGATCTGTGCGTTCCCCAGGCTCGGATTCTGCGGCTGCACGCTCCCGCCCTCCGCCAGGTTGTTCGCTACTAGCGTCGGCGGGATCGGTACGTTCACCGTATCCCCGGCCTGAGCTAACGTCGGCTCGAAATCGCGATTGACCAGGTTACCCATGACAAGGTTCCCTATCAGCGCAGGCAGCGCATCCACCGCCACCAGCTTGACAATCGCATTGGCTACGTTTTGTGATGTAATCGCAGGCATTCTTACCTCTTCGCTCCTTTTCTGCGGCGGCCTCCCCGGGCGCCGCGTCTAACCCCTCCGTGCGCCTTCTGCCCCCTTCACCGGCTGCCCAGCAGCTGGGAGGCGATCCGAACGATCTCTTCCCGTGCCCGTTCCGCTTCTTCCCGGCTCATGCCCGGCCGGATTTTCTCCAGCTCTACCGATCCTCCCCCTATCGCCGCGTTCCTCGGCAATTCCGCCGTGCCCGAGCCCCCTCCGATTCGCGCCGGCAGAAACTCAGGATTCTCCTGCACAAACCGCGTCAGATACTCCCGCAGACTCATCTCACCTTGCTCCCCGCGCCCCACCAGCCGGCCGTCTTCGCTCCGGTAAATGTCCTCCTTCACCGCACGGAACGCCAGATCCACCTTCGTCACACCCAGCCTCTGCAACTCCGCACGGATCGTCGCACTCTTCTCCGCCTCCTCCCTCAATTGCCGCTGCCGCCGGTTCTCCTCCACCAGTTCGTTCAAACGCCGCTCCAGCTCCTCCCGCTTCTTCCTCTCTTCCAACAGCTCTGCCCGGTATGCCGGCTCGGCGCTCTCCTTTTGCAACCGCATGAATTCCTCGATCACCTCACGCACCACGGCGCGCCTCTCCTCCCCCTCAACCATTCCCTTGGTTTCCTCTTTCTCCTCTGTCATCCTTTGACCTCCTCCCTACAACTACCCTCGTCAATTCCTCTCGATCGCCTCTTCGATTTCCCGTGCGATCCGTTCCTTGACCTCCTGCCGCGCATCGCACAGATACTTGAACGCAAGCCGCCTCAGTACCTCCTTTCTCAATGTCTTCGAGCCAATCCCCAGCGCAAGCAGCCGCTCCGCATCCTCCAGTTCCGCTCCGAAATCCCCGATGTCGAATTCATCCAGCCCGGAGACCCCCACCCGCAGCCCGTCCTTCCTCGCGGCCGCAATCGCGTTCAGGACCCTCTTCATCGTGTCTTTCACCCCGTCTCCGTAGGCTCGGAGCACTTCCTGGGTGATGCTGAAGTCGCGTTGCTTGCTCAAACCCGATTGCGGAACATTACCCGCCAGCCCGCCGCCCGCCTGCGTCATCAGATAACATACCCGGTAAATCTCATCCTTCAGCCGCCCCAAATTTTCCATCGCGATCTGATAAACCTTCCCCTCCGGCTCCGTCCACCCGAACCGGTCCTCCGGCCCCAACTGGATGTAGTAGGACTCTCCTACCACCTGCCGGAAATCTCGTTCCGAGTAAACCACGGGCATCGCGAACAGTCCCATGGTCAGCGCCCACGAAAGCGCATTCGATTTGTTGAAGTGCTCCAACTGAAGCAACGCTGCCTTGTTCATCAACCACAGCCCCTCGCTGATCTTCATTTCGAAGAGCGGCACCTGCCTCAGCGAGCACAGCCCGTGCTTGCCCCGAGCCACCACCTCGGGCCGCTCGGCCGCGCCTCGTGTCCCTGCCGCGCGCTGAATCTCGTAATTCTCCTTGTCGTAGTAAATCCATCGCGTCTCGTTCAACCACTCTCCCGCCCCGGGCTCGCCCTGTCTCAAGTAACTCGTCCGTAAAACCACCCACTCATAATTGCCCTCCGCGTCATAACTCCAGTTGATCAGCTCCTCGGCCGCATACCTCACCAGATACGCCCGCGACAGCCCCAACGCCTCTTCCTCGGCGCGGTTCCCGGGCCGCCGCTCCCCCCGCGGAAAGTCCACCGCCACCAGGGCCTTGCCCGCCACCAGCGCGTCCACCAGCAGCCGCCGGAAAAAGTCGCTCAGCGCCGTCCCCCGCCGGTCGCAATCCTCGCTCAGCTCGGCGAAAAACCGCCTGCCTGGCTCGTCATCGCCTTCCAGAGTCAGGATTGGTTCCCGCCGGAACAGCGTCGCCGCGTACCAGTCAATGATGGACCCTATGTAGTTCTCGTAGAATACTCGCGCCAGTCGCTCCTGGTACACCGCAAGCGGTTCCTTCTGTCGTGCTACTAGATAGGAACTCGCCCGCGCCTTGAACTGCTCGCCCCCTGCATACAAATCCCGGTATGTTTGCCACATGCCCCTCCGGGCAATGTATTCCGGATGCTCGCGTTGTAGCTCCCTCACGTCGTCCTCCCCTGCCACGCCGCTCTCACAGAAGCCGATCGCTTCGCTCCCCCACCGGCGCCCCCGCCCGAAACTCCTGCCACAGCAGATAACCCAGCGCGTCCGACAAGTGCGTCCGCCTCGGATCCTTCTCCTTGTCAATCACCGTGCTGTCCGGTTTGTAAGTTACCTCTTCGAAGTCTTTGATCAGTTCCCGGCACTTCGGACTTATGAACAGTTCCCTCTCGCCGGAAGCTGTCCCTAGCTTGGCGTTGACCAGGGCAATTCTCTCTCGGACTGGCGGATTGGCCCGCGGTACCCGGTAACTCACCCGCTCGTAGCCCGCTCGCCGGAAGAACTCCCGGATCACCTGAAAGTCCGTCGCCCCCGTCGTCCTCCCGTATCCCCCCGACGCGTCNCCGTAAACCACCACACCCGCTCGATGATGAGGNAATCGCGCCAGAAACTCCTCGCACGCGTCCTGCGTCGTCGCACGGCTTAGCACGATCTCCTCGAGAACCCAAACCGTGTCCCCCTCCGTCTGCGCCACCACCGAGCACATTGGCTCCACGTTGAAGTCCAGAGCCCACAGCAGCGGCAAGTCCGGCCGCAGACCGCAGGCGCGCACATGCTCGGATCGCCGGAACGCGTAATAGACCAGGCTCCCGTGTAGGTCCAGATACTCCCCCAGAACCTCCTGCCGGTAAAATTTCGGATCGTAGCTCCTCTTCAGCCGCTCGTAAAAATCCGGCACCCGAGCCAGCAAGTGGCGGTTTTCGAACGGACTTGCAATGATTACCTCATAACCCTCTACCCGATCGCTTAGAAACCGCCGGTAAACCCAGTCGTATCCCTTCGGTGTCCATACCGCGAAGCCGCACAGTCTCTTCGCTTCCGGATCCCGCAGCCGCCCTTCCAGAATCACCCACGCCTCCTCCTGGGTGTATGTCAGCTCGTCGAGCCCGAACCACGCCAGGTTCGTCCCTCGCAACCGTTCGAATTCCTCGACTGCCCGGAAAAGCACCCGGGACCCCGTGTCCGCGAACGTCAGCACGTTCTCCGCTTTGTTAAGTTCGTGCGGAATTCCGTTGCGGTTCAGAATCTCCAGCAGGGTCGCTTGAGTCGCGTCCCGCAGCATCGGGTACGTCGGGGCCCCCAGCAGTCCCGTCCTCCCGGGGTTCAAATAACTCAGCTTGATCGCTTCTTGGCAGAGTGCCTGGCTCTTGCCCGATCCGATCGGCCCCGAAAATCCCTTGAATCGCGCCCCCGATCGGTGAAATCGCGCCTGCGAGGGCAAGGGAACATATTCGATCTTCCTCAGCCATTCCCCTGCTCGGGCTCGACCCATGTCACTTTGATCTCCTTAGGCCGTTCTTCTTCGAGTTCCTTCTCCAGTTGAACGAGCCGGATCAAGTCTCCCACCGTCGCCTTCAGCTCGTCGTTCTTTAGCCGCTTCTCCAGGTTTTCGATCACTTGCTCTACCAGCGCCGCCTTGTCTCGTCGGCGACGGCGCCCACTCGCCTTGCCCTCCCGCTTGGCCTCCCCACTTGCCGGTTTCGATGCTCTCTTGCCTCCCATCCGCTGGCTCCCGCTGCCTCCTTCAAGCTCTGCGGCCACCATCTCGCNGGTCTCGCGCCGGCCTGCCAACGAGCCGCCACAGAAACCTCGGTCCCAGCCCGAAGCTAGCACGCCGCCGCCCGCTCCCCGCCCACGCGCCCGTCTAACTCAATGAAAATCCACCCCATTCCCGTCCCGCCAAACGGTGAACCGCACCTCCCTTCCCGCCTGCTATCTTGGTCCGAATGACCCCACTGACCAAGCGCCGGCGCGTCCAACTTACCTATGGCCTGTTACCCCACGACAGGCCACCCTTCGTCCCTGCTATCTACGAACACAAAGCCCGCCTCATCAATCGCACCCCCTCCCAGATCTGCCGGTCAGCCGAACTGTTGGAAGCTGCCCTGGAACGCGAACTTGAGGTGTACGACCCGGATATGCTCGTCGTGGGTGTGGATGTCTACAATGTGGAAGCGGAAGCCCTCGGCGCCACCGTCATCTACTTCGACGATTCATCGGTTCCCGCCATCGTCGGCCCTCTCCTCCACCGCCCCGAAGACCTTGACCAGCTCCGCTTCCCCAACCCCGAATCCGACGGACGCATGCCCCTGTTCCTGTCCGTCGCTGCCTCCCTCGCCCGTCGCTACGCTGATTCCATGATCATCCGCGGCGCTGTGACCGGACCCTTCTCGCTGGCTTCCGCTCTCACTGGCGCCGAACCCTTGCTCATGGCCTGCATAGACTGCCCTGACTTCGTTCGACGCCTCCTTGCCTTCACGGCCCGCGTCAGCCAAATGTATGCCCTGGCCTTCGTCCAACGCGGCGTCGAACCCATTATCTTTGACTCACGCGCCGCCCCTCCCTTGCTTTCGCCGCGCCTCTTTCGCGAACTTCTCCTGCCTGTTTATCGCGATTCCCTGTTTCCGTCCCTGAAAGCCGCAGGCGCCCGCTTCCTGCCCCTCATCATAGGAGGCGACACCACCCCTCTCCTCGATTCCTTGATCGCCTCCGGGGCTACCCAGTTACTCTGCGATGCCCCGGCCGATTTGGATGCTTTCCTTGCCCGCTGCTCGCGCGCCCGCCTGCCCTTCCGTGTAAACCTCGACGCCCGCCTCATTCACGCCGGCCCGCCCCAAGCCATCCGTGAAGCTGCTCGCTCTGTCTTGCAGCGCGCCGGCCGCTTCCCCGGCCTGTTGCTCGGCTGCGGCGTGGTTGCTTACGACACCCCTCCCTCCCACGTCCTCGCCATTCGCGAAGCTTTGCTTTCCCTCTCCCCTTAACCCCTCGCCACCAAAGGCTCCGCCGCCGGATTGCCCGGCCCGAAATGCTTCAACATGACCAGTTCTTCAGCCTGGCTCTTGTTAGTCACCCGCACCCCGTTTCGCGCCGCTTCCGCCGTCACGAACAGCTCGTCCTTGGTCATCTGTCCGTACCGGATCAGCGTCGGTGTCTCCACCTCCAGCTTGCCTACCGCGCCGTAGCCCTGCACCACGATTAGCCCGTAAGCAGCCGCATCCCTGATGACCACCGACCTCCCGGGGAAAACCCTCAGCTCCTTCGCCGAATAATACTTCGTCCCGTAAACCACCCACCTCTCCTCGTAACCTTCCTCCGCCATCTCCCCGGGATCACGCACGGGCTTGGGCCGCAGCTTCCGCTTCTTCTCGAACTCCGGATCCACGTTCGCTTCCCAATCCAGCATCCCGATAATATAATCCAGATCCTCATGATGCTCCGGCGGCACGTCCTTCACGAGTAACTCCCGCGATACCGCTCTCCCCTCCACCATGGATTGAAACATCGCGAATACGTCCGAATTCACCTGCGGCTCNTAAGTCACCAGTGAACCCGGTGCGTGCANNATCCCGGCGTCAATCTGCCAGCCGGTGCCCACTTCCAGTTTGTAGGCTCTCGAATAATACAAAATCCCGTTATCCCCCTCGTTCCATCGCTCCAGGCACCGCCTCACGTCTTCCTTCGTCGTTCCCGGATTCAACCCCATGAAGGTGTATGGGAAATTGTTCTCCTTCACGTTGTACTGGGGCGGAAAGTAATACGCTTCCGGTTTGCCTTTCCTGCCCACCCTCGCCGCGTCCTCGTCTCGTTGATGCATGTGATGCGGAATGGGACCGAGATTGTCGAAGAACTTGCAAAGCAGGTTCCAGCCCCCCTGCTCCCTCATCACGTCTGCGCCCAGAAATTCGTCCCCCAGCTCCTCGATCGCCTCCTTGAACAGCACCCGCCGGCCGTCCAGCTCCATGTAACTCAGACCCTCGTCCCAGGGCGTGCCCGGTCCGTTATCTGCGTTCGTCGTCGAGGCAAACCACCTCTCGTCTATGCCGCCTCGATGCGCTCCCAGCGCATACAAATCCCGCGGATCCAGCTTCAACCTGCCGCCCGGCACCAGAAAGGCACGCGGCACCCAGCACGGGGCGAGTCGTACCACTCCCTCTCCCGCAGTCAACGCTTCCCGAATCAAAGCCGTGTTCGCCATACCTCACCATTATGCCCCTGAATGGTCGCCGGGTCTACCCCCGGCTCGCGAGGGCACACCACCGCCGCCCACCATCCTGCTGGCCACGGCCCTTTAGCACTTGACCCACAGGCAAATTCCTCCACGGCGCCCAGGACACACCTCGACCCCAATCACCTGCCGAACGGAAGCCTTGATTAGTCGAACCAGATCTGTGGAATCAGACTTCAGGCCTGCTCTTCAGCCCGCTGCGGAGGAATCTCCCTCAAAGGCGGTGGTGGACCTGGAGGGATTCGAACCCTCGACCTCTTCCATGCCATGGAAGCGCGCTCCCAACTGCGCCACAGGCCCGCGCTCCCCCTCAATATATCACAGCCCGCGACGCGCTATAGTGGGATCGTGCCGGCCGCCCGCNTACTCCCCTTCCTCGCCCTCTTTTTCCACTCCTCAGCTCTCCCCCAGGGAGTTCCTCCCCGAACCCAACCCTCCGCGTACCACGCTCAACTCNAACTGNCTGATCTCACCATCGCCGCCGATTACTTGGCCCGAATTCTGCCCTTCCCGAGCCGTCCCCTGACCCTCTCGAACTACCTCGTCATNGAGGTTGCCCTCTTCCCCTCGCCTTCCACTCATGTCGTCATCTCGCACNGCCAGTTCTCCCTCAGACTCAACGGCAAGAAGCTTCCCCTCCTTCCCCAAGCGGCCGGCCTCGTGGCAGCCGAGGTCAAATATCCCGACTGGGAGCCGGGACCCCGACTCGTGCTCGGCGGCGGTATCGGTGACGCGGGCGTCATCCTCGGCCCCATCCCTACTGGAGAGCGTTTCCCCGGCGACCCCAGGGGCCGCACCTCACGCCTCCCGGACACCTTACCGACGAACAAAACCGAACCGGAGCAACACCCAGAAGCCCCCACTCCCCACGAGTTTGTCCTTAAGGCCGCGCTCCCGGAAGGCGCGATCTCCCACCCTTCCGCGGGCTTGCTCTATTTCGCCTTCAAGGGCAAAACCAAATCCATCCGCTCCCTGGAGCTCTTGTACTCCGGCCCCGTAGGATCCGGCGCCCTCCGCCTCCACTGAGCCTTCTCACCCATACGCCGCCATCTTCGCCTCCGCCCACAGCACCATCAACAAGAACGCCACCATCATTGTCCCCAGCAACGGCACGGCGATCACCGCCCCCACTCCCCAAAGCTCCACGAAAAATCCCAGTGACCACGGGGCCAGCAAGCCCCCACTCACCGCAAACGAGAAAATCCCGTTGAAGAAGCCGGGATGATACGACGGAAACCGACCGCGAATCCTCTCCGCCGCAAGCGGATACACCGACGCAAATCCCGCCCCCACCAGCAGAATCCCCGTCACCGCACCGAACCGGTTATCCGTTGCTGCCAGAATGGCGCAGCCGAACAGCGCCGCCAACACGCTGCCCCCCAGTAGCTTCCCGTGTCCCACCCGGCCTAGGATCGCTAGGACCGCCACCCGCCCGATCAGCAGCGCCAGCCAGTACAACGCCAGCATCACCAGCGACGATGCCGGACTCACACCCACTCGCTTCGTCAGTAGCAGCGGCAACCATCCCGCCACCGACCACTCGTTGCCGAACTGGAAAAACAACAGCAACGCCAGAATCACCGCCACCGGACTCCTCAGGCTCGTCACCGTCTCCCGCCAACTGGCCTCCCTCCACGCGCCGCGCCCCCTCGCCCCCTCCCCTCTCGCCGTCAGATAAACCCCGCAGAAATAGGCAGGAATGATGGCGATCCAGATCAGAATGCTTTCCACCGTATACACATAGAAGGTCCCCGCCACCAAAACCGATATCGCCACGCACCCCGCGCCGAACAAAGTCCCGCCCAGATACATCGTCGCCGTGCCATCCCGCTCGTACAAAGGCGATATCGCCTGAAAAACGCCGCGATGCAACAACCCCGCGCCCAGCCCAACCCCCAGAATTCCCACCATTCGCCATCCGTCCCACACTCCCGGCGGCAACAAGGCCAGCGCCAGCAGGCTCAAGCTGGCCGTCCCGCTCGCCAGTGCCAGCAACTCCGCTGTGTCCATTCCCTTTAACAGCTTCCGCCCCACCAGCACCGATAGCAGCAGGCCCCCGTTCATGCTCAAAAAGAAATTGCCTACCGTCAAATGGTCTTCCCGGACGTGATAGCCCCAAGCCGGCAGGATCGCTCCCGGCAACGCCACCAGCAGCCCGGAGAGAAAAAAACCCGCCAGGCCACGCCGCGCTAGCGACCTCTGTACTCGCTCTTGCATACTGCTCGCGGGTCCGCCGGGTATTGGCGCTAATCGCGTATTGTAGCCCACTCGCACCCGGGCATCTCGATCCCCGTAGAAGCCAGGCCGCCATGACTCCCAAAAATGGAAATCCTTCGATGCTTGCTCCTTTGCCGTCAAGCACTTGGCTTGCGGACTCAGAATTGCTCAGCTCGGAGTGGGGTCTGAGAGAGGTTCTCTCGCGCGGTGGAGTTGCCTCCGCTTTTGCTGGCGTGCCCCCTCGCGCGCTACCATATCTTCTGCGAGGAGGTGCACATGAAGGCTCTGCCTTGGCGCGCCCGTCTGATCCTTGCCCTTTGCGCTTCCCTTACGGTTTGGGCCTCTGCCCCCGTACTGGCTCAACAGGAACCCGCTCAAAAAGAAGCCGCCCCTGCCGGCGCCCTCGGCCCCGCCGAGACCCTCTCGGGCTCCATCATGATGGCCGATGCCGATAAGAAAATCCTGATCGTAAAAAGCGCAGCCGGTATCCCTTATAGTTTCGTCCTCACCTCGGCAACCAGGATCACCGAGGGTAACCAACGCCTCAAAATCGCCGATCTCCCGGCGCGAGTGAACCAGCAGGTCAACGTCCGTTTCCTGCCCACGCGTCGAGGCAATCTCGCTCGCTCGGTTCAGATCAACCCGTAATACCGCCTACTGACCGTCGCTGGCTCGCTTGCGCTGTGCGAGCCGGGCCCGTGATCGCGCCCACTCCATACCGCCGACCGCCGTCGCTCCGTTCGTCGGCCCATAGGCCGACAGCTCCGCACAGCTTGAGTACTGTCGGGCAGCCTGGCCTGCTACGCGGATGCCCACCACGTGCACGGGCTCCCTCAGCTTCACCTCGAAGGTCTGCCCATCAGCCAGTTCCGGCGCCTCTCTTCCATTCGTCTCCGGATAACTCTCCAGCCGACCCACCGTTTCCCACGCCCCCTCGTGGCTTCGCTTGATCTGCACCACCGGCTTGCCCCTCGTCGTGTCAAACCAGCCGCCGTCACGCAGCACCTTCCCGTGCCGATAGACGATCCGATCCACCCGTTCCGGCCGATCCAGCTCCACCGCGTACCAGCTTCCCTCCCGGCCCTCTCCCCGGGCCGTTCGGTACGTGTCCACCCGCTCGTCGCAAATCGAATCCCGCACCGGCCCGTCCCCCGATGTGGACTCCGTGCAAAACGCCGTCACCGCCACCGGACCCAGAACCAGCCGTGCCGGCTCCGGCAACCACGTCCGATACTCCCGCGCTTCCGCAAACGGAATCAAAACGAGCTTCGTCCGCGTGACCACTTGCCGGTTCACCGCCGCTGCAACCGCCAAACCCGGGACCGCATAAGCCTGACGGCCCTGCCCCGCGTTCAACCGGCCAGGTACTTCCGCAACCCCGCCCTCGCCGCCAGTCTCAGGCGCCGCGCGGTGCAAGAACTTCACCTCCGGGTTGAGCTGCGCCTCCAACGCCAGCACTTGCGGCCCTCGCTGTAATGCGAAGTGGCCGGCATACGTCGGCGCCCCGCTCACCCACCGCACCTCCATCGCCATTTGGATCTCGATCCGCTCCCCCTCTCGCCACTCCCGCTCCAATCTCAGCCATTCCCCCGCGCGACCCTGCACCGCCGCACCACCGGCCACGGCCGCATAACGCCTGCACCAACTCGGCACTCGAAGGTAAACCGCATACCGGCCCGATCCGCCTTGCCCGATCACAAACCTGACCTGCCCCTGCTCGGGGAAATTTGCTTCTAAAACAAACCGGACCCTCTTAGCCCCACCAGATGTCCCGACCTCATATGTCCCCTCGTTCCCCGCGTACAGCACGATCCCGGGCCCGTCCTCGAAAGCCCCCCAAATCGCCTTCCGAACCAGAGCCAGAGCCAAACCCGTGGCCGCGCTCCTCTCGCCCGCGGCCCCATATCTCCGCCTCCCTAACAAGGGAGCGTGTGCCGCCCAGGCCCCGCTGCCGCCATCTTGTAACGCCATGAGATGGTTGTATAACGTGCGCTCGATTTCGTCCCCGTAACGGCTATCCCCCGTTAGGCGCAGCAGCTCCCAATTCAGTCGCAACCACTCCGCCGTGACCCCCGCGTCCCCCACTTCAGCCCCAGGCTCACCCGGCAGCATCCCGTCTTCTCGCAGCCAACCCCGCCAGCCCACTGCCCCTGTCACATACCGGTGCCCGGCCACGATCTGCTCCCAACCCTGCCTTGCCGCCTTCAGATAGCTGCCCTCTCCCGTCAGCCGGTAAATCTCTACCAGCCCCGTCAAACTGGCCAAAGTCTCCTCCGCAGGCGCTCCGCCCACTCCGACCAGCTTCTTGCCCTCCCACAGCGCACGCAGCATCCGCGGTGCCTGCGGCTGGTCCATGTCCCCCGTCATACCTTGTGTNAGCTTCCTGCGCTCGCCAGTGTGTCGGAACAGCTCACACGCCGGCCCCGCCAAGGGCGCCGGGCCCAGATCTCGATCCCACCATGCCGGGGCATTACGGCTCGCCCAGTCCGCAACTCGACGCGCTGCCTCCAGTGCTCCCTTGTCTCCGCTCACCTCGTAGTACGCCAGTAGACCGCGTAAGCCCCGGCGCAGGCTGGTCACACTTCGCCAGCCCGCACTTTGTTCGATCAATTCCCGGGCCGCCTTCTCCACCGCCCTGCGCAGTGGATCAGAGCCCGCCCAATCCCACATCAGGGCCCCCGCCTCCACCAGCACTGCCAACTCTTCGTTGGATTTCGTCCCCGCCTCGAGCCGCCGTTGCAGCTCCGCCACTCCCAAACCGAATCGTTTCCCCAGCAAACCGCCCACCCGCTGGTTTGCTCCCGCCACTGGCGCCAGCCGATCACGCACTTCAGCGAGAGCGAGGCTGCCACTGAACCCCGCCAGGAAGCACACTACCACCAGTGATCGCATCGCACTCCTGGGGAAGTCCTCAGGCCCATCCGCGGGTCAGCCTCCACTTGCCCGCCCGCTCATGCGTAGGTCGCTACTTCCCCATTTCGAGGGTAGCACCTGCACGGCTAACGTCAATGCTGGAAAAAGATAACTGCCGTTTGTTATCTAGTCCCAGTACTTGGCTCCACTGGGCCAGGCTGGCGAAACGCCCCTCGGCTTACACCCTTCCCCTGTTGATCCCGTCCCCAGCGCGCACAGCCGGCTAGAACTCTTCTTCCGTCGCCTTCTTCTTCCGCTTGCGCCGAATGATGATGATCGCCACCAGAATCAGCGCAAGAACCCCGGAGACCACCTTGACCCAAGTGTCGTCCACTGGAGGCTGCGCCTCCGCCTCCTGCAACACCATGAGCAGCCCGGGCAGGATTCCCGCCATCAGATTCATCGCTCCTTCTCCCGCCGGCCAGATCTCCTCATCTCCGTCTCGCTGCCGGCTTCGTCAGTCTATGATACCCGTCTCCTCCCGCCGGGGGTTGCCCCCTTTCCCCTGCTTCGCTTAGCATGATCTCGATGGGCGCACTCGAGCGCATCTACCGCATCGAACGCCTCCTCAAGCACAATCGCGCCGTTTCCATGCGCCGTCTTATGGAGGAACTCGAGGTCTCCCGCGCCACCATCAAGCGCGACCTGGCTTATCTTCGCGACCGCCTCAACGCGCCCATCATCTGGGACCCCGAACTTCGCGGATACCGCTTCGAAGGCGACTATTCGATCCCTGCCGTCTACCTTACCGCCTCCGAAATCCACGCGCTTCTGGTCCTCAATCACCTGGTCAGTCGTCTTCACCCCGAGTTACTCGGCCCCTACCTCTCCCCGCTGCGCGGATTGCTCGAAAAACTCCTCGGCGGCCCCGACCGCACGGCCCGCGAACTCATGCGTCGTGTGCGTTTCCTTCCTCTTGCTTCCCGGCCCGTCGCCGCCGAACACTTCCAGGCCGTCTGCACTGCCCTGCTCTCACGCCGCCGCCTTCAGCTCTTGTATTTCTCCCGCACCCGCGCACGGCTCTCCCAGCGCGAGGTCTCGCCTCAACGCCTCGTCCACTACCGTGATAACTGGTACATGGACGCCTGGTGCCACCACCGCAACGCCCTGCGCAGCTTCGCTCTGGATGCCATCCAGCAGGCCGCTGTCACCGACTCCCCGGCCCTCGAAATCCCCGAGGATCAGCTCGACCGTGAGTTGGGCGCCGGCTACGGTATATTCTCCGGCCCTCATAGCCGTCGCGCTGTACTGCGCTTCTCGCCTCGCATCGCGCGCTGGGTCTCCCGCGAACAGTGGCACGCCCAGCAGTCCGGCGCTTTCCTCGACGACGGCAGTTACCTCCTCGAGCTCCCTTACTCCGAAGACCGCGAACTCCTGATGGACCTGCTCCGCTACGGACCCGAAGTTGAGGTCCTCGAGCCCCTCGACCTCCGCCAGAAGATCCGCGAACGCCTCGCGCAGACTTTGCAAATTTACGAAACCCGCGCCGCCGGGCTCACTCTGTGAGCCACCCCCTCGACCATACTGGTTTCGTCTCCCGTTGCCGGCGCCGGCTCGGGCGACGGAAAGCTTGCCCTGGCAACGGCTCCTCGCCACCCGGCGCGACAATAGGAGACGATGCCTCGCTGCGGGTGCCGCGGCCCGGGCCGGAACTTTGCGGGGGGTTCCCCCGAGCCCGCATCCCGCAGCGAGTCCGAGGTCTTTCTCCATGAATCCCTCGCCCGCCGCCCCGGCACAAAGCCACTCATCCCTTGCGGACCTCCTACAGTGGGCCGCCAACGGCGTGCCCATTATTACAGCCAGCCACCGCCTCGCCCGGACGTTGCTCCTCGAGTTCGCATCCAGGGCGCGGGCAGCAGGTTCCGCCGTCTGGCGCACCCCACAGATCCTCCCTTGGTCCGCCTGGATCGAAACCCTTTGGGATTCAGCCTCCTACCGCGGCCTTGACCTGCCCGCCCGGCTCGACACCGACCAGGAGCTGCTCCTCTGGGAGCGCATCATCGCCGAGACCGCAGGCCCGGAAACGCTCTTGGATCTCCCCGCTGCAGCTGAAGCCGCCCGCTCCTCCTGGCAGCTTCTCCACGCCTGGCGCCTCGATCTGCAAGCCATCGAAACGCACGGCGGCGACGATGCCGCCGCTTTCCTCACTTGGGCTCGCAAATTCGATGAACTGAGCCAGGACCAGCACTGGTGCGAAGCCGCACGCTGGCCGAACGTCCTTGCCTCCTGCCTCGATCGGATCACCCTGCCGCCCGCCATTGTCCTCGCCGGGTTTGAGGAATTGACGCCCCAGCAACAAATGTTCCTCGACGCCTGTAAGAACACTGGCGTGGGCGTGACTAACCATCAGCCCCCCTTGCGCGCCCCCCAAACCGTCGCGCGGATCGCCCTTCGCGATCCCGCCCACGAGATCGAAACCGCCGCCCGCTGGGCACGCGCCTTGCTCGAGCAGGGCCGCGCCCGCTCCATCGGCATCATCGTGCCCGACTTGGAATCCAGACGCACTCAGGTCGAGCGCCTCTTCCGACGCGTTCTCGAACCGGCGCTCTCGCTTCCAGGCCCACCTTCGCATTCGCGCGCTTTCAACGTCGCAGCGCCTCCCCCCCTCATCTCGTACCCGCTCGTCCGCGCCGCCCTCTTGGCCCTCGAACTCGATCCCGATCGCAACTCCTTGGACACCATCAGTCGCCTGCTCCGCTCGTCGTTCTTCATGGGCGCCGACTCCGAACGCCCACTCCGCGCCCGTCTCGACGCCCACCTGCGCGATCTCAGGATCCCCGAGCTCTCGATCCAGCGCCTCCGTTCCCTCTGCAAACGCTTCACACCGGATTGCAAACGCCTCCGACTCGCCCTGCGCCGCTGGCTCTACCGCCATCAACACCTCCCCGAACTCCAGCCCCCCAGCTCTTGGGCAAGCTCTTTCGCCCTCCTGCTCCGCGCTCTAGGCTGGCCCGGCGAGCGTCCCCTTTCCAGCGACGAGTTCCAGACCCTCGAGGCTTGGGATGAAGCCCTTGCCCGCCTCGCTCGCTTGGACCGCGTTGCGCCCCACCTCACTTATAGCCAAGCCTTGGGTCAACTCCGACGCATCCTCGCGCGAACCCCTTTCCAGCCTCAGGGACAGCCCGCTCCCCTCCAGATCATCGGCCTCTGGGAGGCTGCCGGCCTCGAGTTCGACGCTCTCCGGATCTGCGGCCTCGACGAGGAATCCTGGCCGCCCCCGCCCAGCCCCGATCCGTTCCTGCCGCTCTCGCTCCAGCGCCTGCACAACTTGCCTCATTCTTCTCCCGAACGCGAGCTCGACCTCGCTCGCCGCCTGACCAACCGGCTGCTGGCTTCCGCCCCGCTCGTCATCGCGAGCTGGCCGTTGCGCGTCGAAGATCAGGACCGGGCCCCCAGCCCGCTCATCCGCGATTGGCCCGAGATCCGCTATGACCAGCTACCCCAATCCGCTTGTCCAGATTTTGTACAACTTCTCGCCGCGAACCCGGTCACCGAGTCTCGCGAGGAACTCCAGGCCCCGCCCGTTCGGGCTCACGTCTGGTCCCGCGGCGGCAGCCGCGTCTTCCAGTACCAGGCACTCTGTCCCTTCCGCGCTTTCGCCGAACTCCGCCTCGGCGCCGCTGCCCTGCGCGCACCTGAACCTGGCCTGCAACCCCTCGACCGCGGCCAGGCCGTCCACACCGCGCTGGAGTATTTCTGGAGCCGGACCGGAACGCAAGCACGCCTTTGCGCCTTGAGCCAAGACGAACTCGATCAACTCCTCGACGAAGCCATCCAAACAGCCCTCGCGCGCATCCGTGCCGATCGTTCTGATCTAGGACCCCNCCTGCTCGAACTCGAACATCAGCGCCTGAAAGACTTGCTTGCCGCCTGGCTCGAACTCGAAAAGCGCCGGCCCGAACCTTTTGAGGTCGTGGCCCTGGAGCAAAAGCGCGATATCGAGCTGGCCGGNNTNCGCGCCACNATCAAGGTGGATCGCGTGGACCGCCTCCCGGACGGCCGCGACATCATCCTCGACTACAAGACCGGCCACTGCTCTCGCAGCGACTGGAAGGGCGAGCGGCC
>JGI24185J35167_1000042_pt1 | contig 49191 bp, 49 predicted proteins | sample YNPBryunderm2012_FD_35167 | JGI IMG/M metagenome (IMG submission 35167) | reverse complement strand
AAAAACCTCCTTTCTTGAATTTAAGTTCTTTAAAAGGAGATATTATTACGATGGCTCATCCTCTTAGATCAAATCGCGAACATTTTTATACACTAGCCAGTTACCTTGTTTAATGAAACGATAAAAATAGAGAAGGTCTGAATGTGTAATTTTTGTCATCAACACGGAGAAGGCAAGAAGTGGTATCTGGAAGCCCTGAACTATTCAGAAGACCTGCTGAGCGACCTCAGAAGGCGGCGTCTGATAGAGAAATTTTTCAGAGAGCCAGACCATTTGAAAAAGGGAGCAAAAGACCTGGCTGTTCTGGATAAGGTACCGGCTTTGCTCAGGAATTTTATCTGTAAAAAAATAACCAAAAAGCAGATGCCTTACCACTTCGGTCAGGTCATTCCTATTGAAGATGTGGAAAAAATCCTGGAGATGACTACCTCGGTTGTCCGGCTGGCCTGTATCTGTCGGAAAGCTATTCTTGGTTCGGAACAGCGTTTTTGCTACGGCCTGAGCCTGACTCCCCAGGGCGGGGAGATGGTAAATATCCTGAAAGGAATTGATGCTTCTTATCTAATAGGACCGCAGACTGGAGGCCTGGAATATCTATCCAAAAAGGAAGCTCTGGAACATATGCACCTATGCGAGAAGGCTGGGCTATGCCACAGCGTCTGGACTTTCATGACTCCTTTTATTGGCGGGTTGTGTAATTGCTCGCTACCTGGCTGCATGGCCCTGAAAAGCACCGTAGTTCACAAGGTGCCGGTGATGTTTAGGGGAGAATACGTGGCCGTGGTTGACCCGGAAAAATGCATCAATTGTGGAGAGTGCCAGAAAATCTGTCCGTTTGGAGCATATCTGCCTGCTAAAAATGGCAATAAGGCAGAGGTGGATCTTAAAAAATGCTACGGCTGCGGGATCTGCCGCAGTGTCTGCCCCGCTGAGGCCATCCGCCTTGTTGACCGGGCTTCTGTGCCCGAAGTCGCCCAGCTCTGGCTATAAGCTTGTCTAATTAATGTCGCTGATATTGGTGAATCACCCTTTTGGTTATCTTTTCTAATCTCGAAGTTTTGCCTCTCTGAAATGTAATTTCTAATCATCATTATCTTAACTTCAGAGAGGCTAAAATTTCGGGTAAATTTTCTTGTGGGGCAACGGTTCATTTCCAGGTAGATTTTTGGAAAGGCAATTTGAGGGCTTGACCCCGACAAGAAATAAAGGTATAAAAATATCTCTTTATCAAGCGGTCTTTGAAATCTGACCAGACTCCGAGCCGGCGAGCCTGAAGCCCCCTGGGTATGGACGCTGGCCGACAGGGTGTGGCTGGAAACAGCCATTGCCTCCCGCTCAGGAAAGGAGTTAAGGATGAATTTTCAGGGCATGCTTTCCGGGTGGAAGGCATGCCTTTTTTATTTGATATAAAGATCCTTTTTCGGAAAAAAGTGCTTGTAAACAATATGGCGGTTTGAAAAGATGGATGGTTATAAAAAAGTTGAGTTAGAAAAAGAAGCTAACCCCAGAAATAGCTGGCCATTGGGCTTGAGCCTGACTATTTTTCATTTAAGATGCAGGTCATTCTTCATGTCTTTAAAATTGGAATTTACATAAAGGAAGCCTTAAAAAGAACTTGGATGGAAGACACCTGGGATAGTTAAAGCCGGATAAATTGAGAGCAAGAGAATGGGAAAAAGAGTTGAACCAAAGCAAAAGTTTTAATAAAGAGTGGATTTCTTAAATGACAGAAGAAAGAGAAAAGCCGATAGTGATAACCAAAAGCAAAAACAAAAAAGGAAAAATATTCTATGTTGTTCTGGCAGTTCTGATAGTCTTGCTCAGCTGGAGACTGAGCAGCCATATTAACCAGGTTAAAAAAGTTGAAGACCAGGATGATGGTCAGGATGGTAAGAAGAAAGCCGTAGTTAAAAATACTATCATCCGGGAACTGATTGTTTCTACTACCTTTAGCCTTGAAGACAGCGGCCTGCTCAATGTCCTTATTCCTGAATTTGAAAAGCTTTCGGGGTACAGGGTTAAGGTTCTGGCTGTTGGAACTGGAGAAGCTCTGGAAATGGGACGTCGCCAGGTAGCTGATGTTCTTCTGGTTCATGCCCCGGAGATGGAAGAGAAATTTATGGCCGCCGGCTATGGGGAGAGACGCGAGATGATCATGGCCAGCGATTTTGTAATTGCTGGTCCTGAGTCTGACCCGATCGGGATAAAGAACCTTAATTTTGTTGATGCTTTCTTGCAAATTGCCAGGAAAGAGTATTTTTTTGTCAGCCGGGCAGATAATTCCGGGACAAATTTTCTGGAGAAACAAATCTGGAAGGCAGCCGGAATCAAGCCTGAGGGCAGGTGGTATTTAGAGACGGGACAGGGGATGGCTGAAAGTCTGCGGATTGCCTCAGAAAAGCAGGCATACATTCTGGTTGACCTCCCCACCTTTATGAAATTAAGCCGGGGGATAGAACTGGCTATCCTGGCCACAGATAGCCAGTATCAGAACCTCTATTCAGTAATCACCGTAAAAAATCTGAGCGGCAAAGTTAATGAAAAAGGTGGCCAGGCTCTAATTAAATATTTGACCTCCGAGAAAGCGCAGAGATTAATAGCTGAATTTAGCATTGAGGTCGGAGGAAGCAGAAAATGGGATAAGCAGAATCAGGAAGGCAAACAGAGTTTATTTTATCCGTTAAGGCTGAGAACCGCCGATTCAGAAGAATCTAAAGAAATGGAAGCAAGCCTGAAGAGATAATTTTTTTAGATAATAAGATGATAAAAACAGCAGAAAATTCAGAATAAAGAGGATTGATGAGCTTATCGGAAATTGTCCAAATTACCTGGTTGAGCCTGGCTGTCTCCGGGTCGGCTACTGTTCTGGCACTTCTGGTTGGCCTGCCAGCTGCCATCTTACTTTATTTTAAGAATTTTTCAGGCAAAAGACTGGTGGTGGCTCTGATTAACACCGGAATGGGACTACCACCGGTAGTAGTTGGTCTTTTCGTAGCTGTTTTTTTCTGGCGCAACGGGCTGCTCGGTTTTCTTCAGCTAATGTACACCCCGGCGGCCATGGTCATAGCTCAATTCATAATTGCCCTTCCGGTAGTGGCTGGGCTGTCTCTGGCTGCCTTTGAGCAGGTTGACTCTGAACTTCTTCTTCAAGCCAGAGCTCTTGGAGCCTCTCACTGGCAGATGGTTGGAGTTCTATTACGTCAGTCAAGAATGGGACAATTAGCGGCAGTAATTGCGGCTTTTGGTGGAGTCATTTCTGAAGTTGGGGCGGTGATGATGGTCGGAGGAAATCTTAAGGGCTACACCCGGGTGCTAACTACCTCAATTGTTCAGGAAACCAGAATGGGTAATTTTCACTCGGCCGGATATCTGGCGGTTATTCTGCTGGCTCTGAGCTTTGCGGTCAATTGGTTTCTAACCACACTTCAGCAAAAAGAAGATATAAAGCGGAAAGGCTGGAGATGGAAATAAGAGACCTGAAGGTGTTTGAAGGCGGTTTAAGAATCCTGGAAGTGCCTTATTTCAGGGTTAAGGAAAAGGAATGTCTGGTTCTCTTCGGACCAAATGGTGCTGGTAAAAGCACTTTCTTAAAAGTGGCTTCGCTTCTGCAAAAACCAGATTCGGGTCGGATTTTTTATCATGATACAGAAGTCAACGATAAAAATCGGGATGAAATCAGAAAAAAAATTGCCTGTCTTCTTCAGAAACCGGTTTTCTTCCGGGGCACGGTGCGGGAAAATCTCCTTCTCGGGTTAAAATTCCGCCGGGTTGAAACGAGCGAGCAGAAAAAGAGACTTGAAAAGATTTCTTGCTTATTCAATCTCAAGCCTCTGCTGGAACGCAGCCCACAGCAGCTTTCAGGGGGAGAAAAACAAAGAGTGCATCTGGCCAGGGCCTTCATTCTGGAGCCAGAATTTCTTTTTTTGGATGAACCCTTTAATGGCCTGGATGTCTCCCTGAAGGAAAATCTGCTTCAGGATTTTGTTAGAATAAGAAGAGAGATGAACATAACTACTATTCTAGTGACCCATAACCGGGATGAGGCAGCGTTCCTGTCTGACAGGGTGGCGGTGATGATTTCGGGACAGATTGTTCAGACCGGGCGACTGGAGGAAATTATCTCCAACCCGGCCACACCTGAAGTTTCCAGACTTATGGGTCAGGAAATCCTGGTGGAAGGGCTGGTGGAAGACTCGGATAATGGGCTACTCAGGATTTCAGCCCACGGTCAGGTGGTTTTTGCCTTCGGCCCTTATAAAAAAGGCGAGAAAGTCATTCTTACTTTTAGACCAGAAGAGGTCATTTTGGCCAGACAAAAACCGGCTACGAGCGTCAGAAACTGGTTTTACGGGTTGGTTTATGACCTGAAATTGCTGGACCGGCTGGCCGTGGTGGGTGTGGATTGCGGATTTAGGATAAAAGCCCTGGTATCGAAAGTTTCGGTGGAAGAACTGGAGCTAAAACCGGGAAAAAATATCTGGGCCGGGATTAAAGCCTCAGCCCTTGGCACCTGGTCCCCTTCAGGTTCGGTTGACATCTTAAATCAGAGGGAGGTGAATGATGGTTAAGTATGAGGAAGCCAGACGTCTTGTTATGGAAAAAGCGGAGATTATTGGGAAAGAGAAAATTAGATTGGAAGAAGCTCTCGGCCTGGTGGCAGCAGAAGAGCTAAAATCCAGGATACCGGTTCCTCCGTTCAGAAATTCAGCTGTGGATGGCTATGCCCTGAGAAGTGAAGATACAAAAGTGGAAAACGGAGTGGTGCGGCTCAGGATTATGGCTGAGCAGCCGGCTGGAGATTTTTTAAGTCAAAAGGTTCGAAAAGGACAAGCAGTCAAGGTGATGACGGGAGCTCCGGTTCCGGCCGGAGCAGATGCAGTGGTTCCGATAGAAGAAGTTTTGGAGAAAGAAGGTTTTATTGAATTAAAGCGAGAGGTTAAAGCTCTGGAAAATATTAGAGCAGCTGGAGAGGATGTGCCAAAGGGAAAGGTAATACTATCCAGAGGAACAGTGCTGAAGACTCCCCAGCTGGGGCTTTTAGCTGCCTGTGGCTTCAGCCAAGTGGTCGTTTACCGCAGGCCGCGGGTAGTTGTTTTAATCACCGGGAATGAACTCTGCCAGCCGGGAGAGAAACTCCAGCCGGGTAAGATTTATGATTCCAATTCTACTATCCTTAAAGCTTTACTGAAATCCAGCCAGGCTGAGGTGGTAGCGGTAAAAAAGGTTAGCGATAACCTGAAATCACTCCGAGCTGCTCTGAATAGAGCTGCCAGAGAGGCAGACCTGATCATCACCTCGGGTGGGGTTTCGGTTGGTGATTATGATCTGGTTAAAGAGGCAGCTCAAGGAGTAGGAGCCAAACAGATTTTCTGGAAAGTGGCTCAAAAGCCGGCCAAACCGCTGGCTTTTTTTAAGCTGAAAAAAAGTAAAAAATCAGTCTGGATTTTTGGATTGCCCGGTAACCCGGGGGCAGTCATAATTTCTTTTGAAGAATATGTCAGACCATTCATCAAAAAAATTATGGGCTTTAAGGAATCCGGTCCCAGAGAAATAGAAGCTAGCTTGACTGAAGTGGTTAAAAAAAAGAAAGGCCGCTTGAATTTTTTAAGGGTTAAACTGGAGTGGAGTGAGGGGGGGTGGTTAGCCACCCCATGCGGGGCACAGGAATCAGGCATTATCTCCAGTCTAACTGAGACCGATGGTCTGGCCCTAATCCCGGCTGAAGCTGAATATTTGCCAGCAGGCAGCCGGGTAAAAGTTCATCTGGTTGAATGGTAGCCAGAGGTTCTGGAGAAAATTTAGAAAAAAGATGGAAGATAATAAAAAGATCAGCTGGGGAAAAATTGAATTCAGGTCTGAAAATAATAGATTTGGTTTCTGTCTGTTAGATTTTAGCTCCGGGCCAGAGAGCGGAGGTGGCAAATCAATCCTCGACAACGGAGGAAGGAGGCAAGAAAGCTTGAAGTATGAATAAATAATCATATATATCGGAGAGGAATATCTGAATGCATGATAAATATAATCGCCAGATAAACTATATGAGGATTTCGGTTACCGACAGATGTAATCTGCGCTGTTTTTACTGTCGTGGAGTCCAGGATTTTTCTTTTATTCCTCCTGCCGAGATTCTGAGCTATGAAGAAATTATCAGGCTGGCCAGACTGGCCTTAAAATTAGGCATTGATAGGTTCAGAATAACAGGAGGAGAGCCTTTAGTCAGAAAGGGTGTGGATGAACTGGTGGCGGGGATAAACAGTCTGCCCGGGGTTAAGGACCTTTCCCTGACCACCAACGGTTTGCTGCTGGTTGACTACCTGGAAAAGCTTCGAAATGCCGGTCTAAAGAGGTTAAATATTTCCCTGGATACTTTAAAGGCTGAAAAATACCGCAAGATTACAGGTGGATTTGATGGATTTCCTAAAATTTTAGAGGGACTGAAGCGGGCTCTGGAGATGGGCTTTTCGCCGGTCAAATTGAATGTTGTTTTGATGAAGGGAGTTAACGAGGATGAAATAGAAGATTTTGTTCGCCTGACTTTTGAACTTCCCCTTCATGTCAGATTTATTGAATTGATGGATTTTGCTCCAGTTGAAGGCTATTTTCTTTCAGCCTTAGAAATTATGGAAAGAATCAAAGACCTGGGCCAGATCGAGCCGATGTCTGTTCCTGGCTCGGGCCCTGCCAGAAATTATCGAATAGCCGGGATGAAGGGTAGTCTGGGCTTTATCACACCCTTAAGCCACCATTTCTGTGGAAGCTGCAATCGGTTAAGGGTTTCAGCCGACGGGCAGCTTCGGACCTGCCTTTTTTCGGAAAGAAGTTATGACCTGAAAAATCTCCTCCGTAGAATGGCAACTGAGGAAGAAATCTTAAAATTTTTACAAGAAGCTCTGGCGGAAAAACCTGGAAACTGGCGGGAGCTTGAAGCGACAAGACCCAGAAATGGGCTTAGAAGCATTGGAGGATAATTAAACCATGAAGGGCCAAGATTTACCTGAGTCTGAATCCAGGCAGAAATTAATTTGCCTATTTACATATCTTCTTTGTCTTGTTTTATCCTGTCATTATAGATAAAGCTGTTCAGGGAGTGGGATTTTACCGGCTAATATATTTTTTATAGCAGGAGATGAGGATGAAGAAAAACGAGCTTAAAAGACTTAAAGCATCGCCTGGAAAAAGTAAAAGCAAGAGGAAAATTGGTTCGACCCGACCGGTCACCAGAGAGAAAAAGAAGGCGACGGAGATAACCAGAGCGGAAAAGGTCAGGATGATAGATGTGGCCGAAAAAGTAGAAACATTGCGGATAGCCGAAGCCAGAGGAGAGGTCAGGCTTTCGGCTGAAGTCCTGAGAATGATTCTGGAAGACCGTCTGCCCAAAGGGAACGTGCTGGGGGTGGCCAGACTGGCCGGGATTCAAGCCGCCAAAAAAACAGCTGAATTAATCCCCCTTTGTCACCCTTTGCGGATTACCTCGGTCGAAGTTGAAGTTGTGCCAGACCCGGGTAAAAGCCTGATTGAAGTGAAAAGCCTGGTCAGAGCAGTAGACCGGACAGGCGTGGAGATGGAAGCCCTTACTGCAGTGGCTGTGGCCTGCCTTACTATCTATGATATGTGCAAGGCCCTTGATAAAAGAATGGTTATCGGCAGAATTCATTTAGTGGCCAAAAGCGGTGGACGGAGCGGAGATTTCCGCTGGTAGGAAAACTGGAGGTTCAGTTGGTTAGGCCTAATGAATTGTCAGAGGGAGATGAATTAGAAATGAATGATAGGATTAAATCAGAAAAATTTGAAATCAAGTTGACGAATCAAAAGCTCAGAAAGCTATCTGAACAAGAAGATTTAAAAAAGAGATCAGAAGAAAAACATGATAACAAACTCAAACCCGAAAAAAAACCGGGGCTGGTGGTTTCGGTAAACCTCAGCCGCACCAAAAGTGTCAGAAAAAAACCAGGCCAGGTCGGGGTTGTGGTCGAGGATTCCGGGTTTAAAGGTGATGCCCATTCCGGCCCGGGATTAAGGCAGGTGAGCTTACTGGCTCTGGAAAGCATCGAGAAAATGAGGAGAGTTGGTCTGGAAGTGGGACCAGGAGATTTTGCCGAAAACCTCACTACATCAGGGCTGAATTTGTCTGAACTGCCGATTGGAACCATTCTGGAAATCGGCCGTGAAGTGGTGCTGGAAGTAACCCAGATTGGTAAGACCTGCCACACTAAATGTGCCATTTTTCGCCAGGTCGGGCAGTGTGTCATGCCAGAGGAAGGTATCTTTGCCCGGGTGGTAAAAGGCGGTAAAATTATGGTGGGAGATGAAATTCATGTTAGAGAGAAAACTTAAATTTGAGGGCTTAACTTTTGCCCTGCTTACCATCTCTGACCGTTCTTACCGGGGGGAGAGAGAGGATTTGAGCGGCCCGGAGCTTAAAGATTATGTTGAAAAGTATGGAGGACGGGTGGTAGAAACAGCGGTGCTACCAGATGAAAAAGAAGCCATCAGGCAAAAGTTGATGGATCTTTGCGACGGCGATGAATCCCCCGAAATCGTTCTGACCACGGGTGGGACCGGCCTTTCACCCCGTGATGTTACTCCGGAGGCCACGCTGGAAGTTGTGGAAAAAGAAGTTCCCGGTCTGGCTGAGGCTATGAGGGCTGAAAGCCTGAAAAAAACACCCATGGCTATGCTCAGCCGGGCGGTGTGTGGAGTTCGAAACCAGACCCTGATAGTCAATCTGCCTGGCAGCCGGCTCGGGGCTCTGGAAAATCTGGAGGTGGTAGCACCGGTGCTGGGCCATGCGGTCGAGGTCATCAGGGGTAAAATTTCAGACTGCCGCCAGTCCGCCCATCTTCATCATCACCATAAGGGAGAACAAAAGCCATGAGAGCCGCAGCTATTGTAGGTGCTTCTAACACGGGCAAAACAACTCTGATAACTGCCCTGATTGAAGAGTTCAAAAAACGTGGCCTGAAATGCGGTGTTCTGAAGAAAGCCAGCCACGAGATAGAACTAGACAGCGAAGGCAAGGATTCCTGGCAGTTTATTGAGACCGGAGCCCGGTCGGCCGCGGTTATGACCGAGGACCGGTTATTTCTGATAAAGAGGAAAACGGCTTCCGAGACCCTGCTGGAGGTAGCCCTCGACAAATTCTCAGACGTCGACCTGCTGCTGGTGGAAGGTGGAAAGAGGGAAAGCGCCTTCAAGAAAATCCTCAGGGTTCAGAATGCCGATGACCAGAACCTGATCAGCCCGCCGGAAGAATTGATAGCCATAGTTTCGGATGAGCCCTTTGATTCACCCTACCCATTTTTCCTGGCCACTGAAGTAGCCAAACTGTCCGATTTCCTTCTGACGGTTCTCGAACCCCTGGAACCGCTGATCAAGGTTAAAGTGGATGGCCAGGTGATTCCTCTCAATCCGTTTGTCCAGGGCCTGTTTGATGAGACTATCAGGGGCATGGTCAGGGCACTGAAGGGGGTACCGGAAAAGCCGTCCGAGATCATCATTCAGGTCAGGAAGGGGAGAAAAAATGAAGAAAAGTAAACCTGAAAGTTCCAGGAAGATGAGTCTGGAAAAACTCAAGAAAGAATTTTTCTCCCGTCACGACCCGGAGCTGCTACCCATCCTGGGACGGGCGGTAGTGGGAATCGCCGGGGCCGGCGGTCTGGGTTCCAACGTGGCTGTGGCTCTGGCCAGGGTCGGCGTGGGCAAGTTGATCATCGCTGACCACGACCGGGTTTATCCATCCAACCTCAACCGGCAGCAATATTTCATAGACCAGATCGGCCAGCCCAAGGTTGAAGCCCTGCTGGAAAACCTGAAAAGGATGAACCCCTTTTCTGAGTACGAAATCCATCATACCCGGATTACTCCCCGGAATATTCCGCAGCTGTTCGGTGAAGCGCAGATCCTGGTCGAAGCTTTTGACCTGGCCACAGAAAAAAGCATGCTCATCAACACCTGGTTGAGTATATTTCCGGACCGACCGATAGTGGCCGCTTCCGGGTTATCGGGTTTCGGCAAAAATAATAAGATCAGGACCAGGAAGATGGGTCGGCTTTACCTCTGCGGGGATGAGGAAAGTGAGCCAACCGATAGAGTTAGCCCCATGGCTCCCCGGGTCGGCATCGTGGCCAACCTGCAGGCTAACTTAGTCCTCGAACTCCTGTTCAAGATGCGGTCTTGACCTGCGGTTGTTTTCATTATCCTTGTGCTCAGAGCTTGAACCGGAACCCGGCCTTGAGCACCAGGCCGCTGATGTTGATGGAAGCTGTTTGTCCGGGTTGGCCCAGTTGTGGGTCAGCAGTGGTAAGAATATTTAATCCTTTTTGGTCAAGGTGTCCGGCAGTCAGGTAACTCAGATTGACCTGTACAGTTAAAGAGCTGACAGTCCAGTCAAGGTCGCTTTCATATTTATAACGGATGAGGTGCCGGCCTTGGCTTTTAAGGTTGCTGGCTCGGGCCAGCCTGAAATCTGCTTCCAGGACCAGGGATTGCCTGGGACTGAGGTTCAGCTGAAGACCAAAGCCACCCTGAAACCCGGCATACCATTTTCGGGCTTGATCGTTGAATGTTTTTTGAATTTGGTAAATTTCCGAGGAGTGATAAAGGCTTTCCCCCGGAATTCCGGTGTTGATAAATCTGGAGTCTATTTCCAGCTCGTCCAGATAAGTGGTCAGCTGGAGTTTGGAATAATGGAGAGATGGTCCGCCTTTGACATAAAGCTGAAGATTCTGGCGCACGTTTATAAAATAATAGAGTTTTATGGAATAACCATAGTTGCGAAGGTTGAGGTCTGCCGTCTCCAGAAATTCTGAATCATAGGTGATGAAAAAATCTTCAGCTTCCAATTTTAGGCCGGATGCCGAGTACTGCAGCCAGCCTCGACGGTTGCGGGCATAAAAGGTATCAACTGCCAGGCTCAGAGCGAAATTTTTCAGGGGAAAGTAAAAAATTTCGGCCTGCAGGTTGGGCAGGCTTTTGATTTTCTTAAAATTAGAAGTGACGATTGCTCCCGGCTTATCCAGAACGCCGGCCAGCTCGTTGGTCTCCTGTATCATCAGATTCAGGTCGCCGCCGTTGATGCGGGTCAGCCCGGCGTTAAGCTTCAGGGCAAATTTGGGCCATCTGGTCTGACCCTTGTTAGTTTCAAAAGCAGTCGCCGGAAGATGAAGATAAATAGATATTAAAAAAAGAGAGATTATGANCAGGCGGATAATCTTTTTCACCATCCAACCTCACTAAGATTAAGTTAATTTCTTATAGCGCCACCCGGGCCATCAGATTGTTCTGTCTTCATTATTACGTCCCGGGCTATCTTAAAATTAAATTTCTTTCTCTGTCAATGACCGGGTCTGGACCTGTTACCCGCTCAGTTTATTGCCGGCCGAAAATATCGATAGGTTACAGAACTAACTACCAATCGGTTTGTGTTTCAGGTAATTTAATTGGTATAAATGATTGCGGTGAGGAGGTAGAAGATGTTTAAGGTCAATGAATATTTTGAGGGCAAGGTTAAGTCCATCGCCTTCAACTCGGACAGCGGCCCGGCTACTATTGGGGTGATGGCAGCCGGCGAATATGAATTCAGCACTTCAACCAAGGAAATAATGACGGTCATAACAGGCAGGATGGTAGTCAAACTTCCAGGAAGCAACGACTGGAAAGAATTTAGCGCTGGCCAGAGCTTCGAGGTGCCTGCCCACCAGAAATTCCAGCTGAAAATCCCAGTTGAGACTTCTTATCTCTGCCTTTATCGTTAAAGATCATCCCGAGTCCAGCGGCCGTCAATCAGGCGCCACATGCGGCCCTTGGGGTTTTTGTTGCGAAGTTCTTCCGGCAGGCGGTCTTCACGCACGTTATCATAACAATGGCGAGCGGTAAACCGCCAAAAAGCCGCCGGGATACCAACCGAAGTGAACCCGGGGTGTCCGGTGGCGGGGAATGGCCCGCCGTGTTGCATGGCCGGGCTCACCGCCACTCCGGTAGGCATTTTATCATTGAGCAGACGACCACATTTCAGTCTGAGCAAAGGTTCAATTTGCCGGTAAATTCTTTCATCAGTTTCTGACTGGCTGGAATAAACTGAACAGGTCAGAGTTCCTTCCAGGTTTTCTGCTACCTGCAGTATTTCCTCTACCTTTTCCGCCAGCACGACCAGGGTTAAAGTGCCAAAAGCTTCCGACTGAAATGTCCCGGGCTTTTCCAGAAACCTGGCAGCTGACACGGCAAATAATGTCGGCTGAAACCTGAACCCGGGTGGTGAAAGAGGCTGGCCCCCGGCCAGAAGTCTGGCTCCTGCTGCCTGGAGAGTGTCCACGGCTTTTTTCAAGTTTTCCATCACCACCGGCGACAGTAAATAACCGGCCGGCTGGCTGGAAAAAATTTCAGTTAATTCCTTAAGAAAATTTTTACCTGCATCATCATCAAGAATAACCACCAGCCCGGGCTTGGTGCAGAATTGTCCGGCGCCCAGTGAACAGGAAGAGAAAAGCTCGGCGGCCAGGGAGCTGGCTTTTTCTTTTAAAATGTCAGGCAGAAAAAACACCGGATTGATGCTGCTCATCTCGCCATAGAATAGCTTGCCAGCTTTTTCGGCTGTTTCTTTAAGAGCCAGTCCGGATTTCTTGCTTCCAGTAAAAGCCACGGCCGCCACATATGGATGGCTGACCATTTTCAAGCCATCCTCGCTTTTAAAATGATAAAGCATTTGCACGGCTGAAAGAGGCAGGCCAGATTTTTTCAGGGCTTCTAACAGAAGTTCGCTCATCAGCCTGGTTGTGCCTGGATGACTCGGGTTAGCCTTGCAGATGACCGGGTTGCCGCAGGCCAGAGCGCTGATCAGGTCACTTCCAGCCACGGAATTAAAAGCCAGCGGAAAATTGTTTGGGCTGAAAACCACAACTGCTCCGCCCAGCGGTCCGTACATGGAGCGGATGTTTAGCCTGGTGTCTATGGTGGCCTGCTTCCAGCTTCTTTCNCGCACNGCCTCGGCTGCCTGACGGAATTGACTTATCATCCTGGGAAATTCAGAGGAGTTTAATCTTGGCTCCAGCGGCAGAGCGGTTTCCAGGTTAGCCTGGCGAACTATGGCTTCTCTGTTTTTCTCCAGCAGGTCAGCATATAGGTCAAAAAAAGCCGCTATTTTTTCTGGGTGGCAGCTGGCCAGCTCTAGCCTTAGGCGGTAGCTTTCTGCCAAGGCTTTTTCCAGGTCTGGCCATTCAGAAACCGGGTAAATTTCTGGCAGTAATTCACCGGTAGCCGGGTTGTAGGCCTGAAAAGTTTCTTTATAATGAGCCTGGCGGAATTTACCTCCAAGAAGGATGGGATAAACTCTTTCTTCATTTGGCCTCATTTTTGTTTTATCCTAATCCTGGTTTTTTAGGTATTTGATCTGGCTTATTATTTTATCAACTTTTTGTTTTCAGGCTAACATAATAAAAAGTAATAATGCTTCTGGAGATAAGTTTCAAAAGAGGAAGTAGAACCTTGATTTTCAGTTAGCGCTGAGCTCACCCGGATATGTAGTAAATATAAAAATCCAATTCATCCACCGGAATAAAGGGGAGATATCGCTATCCGGTCTCCGTTTTTAAGGTTTTCTCCCATAGCCACAGCCTGTCCGTTGCGGGTTACAATCCTGGGCCTGGTCGGGTCGAGCGAAATTGAAGCAAGAACTTTTTCTACTGTAATCCCTTCGGGGAATTCCATAATTTTTTCTGAAAAACCGAGCTGATTGACAAAAGGACCGATTAATTTTACGGTTATTTTAATTTTATCCTGGTTCATTTTTTAATCCTTATAAAAGATTATATCCTGAGACTTCAGATTTTATTTTACCATTAAGTGGTTACAGGAGGTAACAGTTCATCTTTTAGGATAAAACTAACAGGTTGCCTGGTCTGAGGTCTGCTAAGAATCTGACCTCTTTATCCAGTATCTTATTTTATTGATTATATTTTATTCCAGCTTGGTGAATTTTTCTACTTCCGCTGCTTCGTCTTTAAGATCCAGAGCTTCGGCTGTTTTCCTGGTCGGAATGCCGCGGTTGTCCCAGCCTCGCTGTTCGTAATAATAATCCAGAAGCTGGTTGTACTTATCAAGTTCCAGCACCTTGCCGGCGATAGGTCCTTCGGTATCAGCATTTTTCGGGTCAAACCAGATCATCGGTGGATAATCTTTTGTTCTGTCCCAATCTGGAAATTCCCTGACCCAGAAGAACTTCATCAGAGCGTAAATACGGTCAGCCACTTTCCAGAAATCATCAAGGGTCCAGCTGAGTCCGGTGACTTTGTTAAAATATTCGGCATAGTGTTCAAGTTCCCAGCCCAACTCAATCCAGGGGAAGCGACAGGCCACTATAAATTCAAAAAGCCCACCTCGAATTCTCTGGAGCTCAATAACTTTGGCTGCTTTTTCGGGACCGTAGGAATCCCGCTGGGTCTGCTTCAATTCAAAGGTGATGACCCAGCTCTCTTTGTGGTGAGCCCCAATTGGGCTGGTGCCGAAGGCCAGAGCCATTCCCGGAATAAACTTGCAGTTATAAGCAGAAATCTCCAGTCCTTTTACGTGCATAGCGTAAGCCTCAGAGCCATGACCGATTTTCCTGGCCATCCTCATGGTACCGTCGGCCAGAAGGTTGCCCACCTCTCCCTGCCTTAAAGCGGCCATGGTTAAAAGCTTCTTAGCCATCTCGGCATCGCCAAATTTAAAGTCGCCCTGGATGGCTCCCTGTTCAATGGCATCGGCGTAAAAGGCAAGGACTGCTCCGGCTGAAATGGTGTCCAGGCCATAATCATCGCACAGGTAGTTCAGGGAGGCAACCTGATCAAGTTCAAAAATGTCCAGATTGCTGCCCAGCATCCCGATATTTTCGTAATCGAGCTCTGATTCCCGGCCTTCATGGTCAAGGATGGTGATTCCGCATCTCATGGTGCAGTAAGGGCAGCCGTAAGTAGCTACCCGGGCATTGTTCAGCCGTTCACCATCAATCTTCCAGGCCTCGGGATGGTGGGTTTTCCTCATATTATGGACCGGCAGAGCCGCCACTTCATTGCACCAGGCCAGGACTCCGGTCGTTCCCTGAATCGACCAGCCAGTCTTTTTGTCAATTTCACCCACTTTCCTCAGGTCATCCAGACCCAGCTTGCGCATGCCCTCAGGGTCGGCCACAGGAATGGGCTTGGAACCCTTGACCACCACAGCCTTGAGCTTCTTGGAGCCCATAACTGCCCCGATTCCCGGGCGCCCTCCAGCTCGGCCTTCCAGACTTCTGACCATGGAATAAAGATTCAGATTTTCACCACCTTGTCCTATAGATAGGATACCAGCTCCTTTTCCGTATTTTTTGTAAAGCCAGTTATGAGTGTCATACGTTCCTTTTCCCCAGATTTCTTCGGCTGGATGGTATTCGACTTTTTCATCTTCGATATAAACATATACAGGCTTATCAGCCTGCCCTTCAAAGATGATGATATCGTAGCCAGCCTTTCTCATCTGCTCGGTAACCCTGGTTCCCAGGTTGCCGTCAGCATAACCTCCGGTCAGAGGAGATTTGGCAGCAACTACAGTTTTGCCGGTGTTAGGGGCCGGGATTCCAGCAATCGGCCCTACAGTTACTATCAGCTTATTTTCCGGGCCAAGAGGGTCTATACCTGGTTTAAGCTCATCCCAGAGGATTTTCAGGGCAAAGCCGCGTCCGCCTACCCATTTTCTGGCAAAGTCTTCACCGAAGGTTTCTATCTTGTGAGTCCTATCGGTCAAATTAATTCGGAGTATTTTTCCGGTCCAGCCGAACATCTTAAACCTCCTTATCTTTTTTAAGATTTAATGCTTAACATAATCCCTGCTTATAGTCAATAAAAATCGGTTTTTCGGGCAGTATTTGGCTGGAAAATAGACTTAGTAGATTGAAGTTGTAAATATTGGATATTCAGGTAAAATATTTCTGATAAAAGGAGGACAGAGAGGGTAAAATGGCAAAAAAATTATATCGTTCAGTTCAGCAGAAAATGCTCGGTGGTGTCTGTGCCGGACTGGCTGATTACTTTGACCTTGATGTCTCGCTGGTCAGGTTAATTTTCGTCGGCGTAGCCTTGATAACAGCGATTCTACCTATGGTTCTTTTTTACCTGATTGCCTGGTTAGTCATTCCAGCTCCTCCCCAGGAGCGGTAGAAAAGCCAGCCCATCCGGCCGCGGGTGGAAAGATGAAATTCGACGGTGAGATTAACTTCCGGCATATTGCCATTGAAGGTGTTCTGAAATCTCGTAAAACCCTGCTGGCTCATCTTCTTAGTCAGAAGATAGGCGGTCAATTAGTCCTCGACCCCACCGGCAATCCCTATCTAAAGGATTTCTATAACGAGAAAGAAGGAGCTGCTTTCCTGGCCCAGTTAATTTTCCTGGCCAACCGCTACCATCAGCAGTCCAGGCTTCTGCAGAGGGATCTGTTTCTGGACCGGATAATCTGTGATTATCTGTTCGAGAAAGATAAAATCTATGCTTATCAGACCCTGACTGATGATGAGCTTCTGGTCTATGAACGAATCTACAGCATTCTGGCCGAAAGGATTCCTCACCCGGACCTGGTCATCTATCTTCAGATTTCAGTAAAGACTTTAATCAAAAGAATAGAAAAGGAAGGCGACGTCATCGAAAAGAACATTTCTGAAAAATATTTAGAGGATATCGTAGAAGCTTATGATTATTTTTTCTTCAATTACAAAGCCACACCTTTACTGGTAGTTAAAGCTGATGACCTCAACCTGAGTCAGGAGGAAGAGGTCTGGGACCTCATCGAACAGATTAAACATCTCACCAGAGGTACTCTTTATTACGTTCCCCGAAGCTTTAAGGCAAAAAGTTGAAAAAAATGTTAAAATATAAACCGAGCTCAGAGGTCCGGCCGGGATCCTGAGACTCAACTCCAGCCTTCAAACAGGCTCGGGACTTTACCTCGAGCTCGCCCGGCGGGCAGGGGATAAAGAAAGGAGATTATATGGTTCAAACTTCAGCTGAACGGGTAACTGTGTGCTATCTTAACGAGCTTAAAAAGAGTGGGCAGAAAATTACGGCCCTGACTGCCTATGATTTTCCGACAGCCAGGATACTGGACGAATGTGGAGTGGATATCATTCTGGTCGGCGATTCTCTGGGAATGGTGGTACTTGGTTATGAGAACACCCTGCCGGTGACCATGGAGGAGATGATTCATCACACCAGGGCTGTGAGCCGGGCCAGGAAGCGGGCCATGGTCATAGGCGATATGCCCTATCTTTCTTTTCATCTTTCCTTACAGGATTCAATCCGGAATGCAGCCCGGTTCATTAAAGAAGGGGGAGCAGATGGAGTTAAGTTGGAAGGAGCCAGTCCGACTCGACTTCAACTGGTTGAAGCTCTGGTGGAGGCGGAAATTCCGGTGATGGGACATGTCGGTCTGACGCCGCAATCGGTGCAGAAAATAGGCGGTTTTAAAGTCCAGGGCACAGATGAGGAAAAAGCCGAGGCTATTTTCCGGGGGGCTCTGGCTCTGGAAAAGGCCGGAGCTTTTGCCGTGGTTCTGGAATCAATCCCGGCTGAGCTGGCCCGGGAAATCACGGCTTCACTCAAAATTCCCACTATTGGCATAGGAGCCGGTCCTGACTGCGACGGTCAGATTCTGGTGATAAACGATTTGCTGGGGCTGACCAGTGGTTATCTTCCGCGTTTTGTTAAGAAGTATGCTGAATTAGACAGATTAATTTCTGGTGCAGTTACTGAATATCTTAATGAGGTCCGGGAAGGATGCTACCCCGAAGACCAGCACTGCTACCATTTGAAATCGGAAAAGTCCGGTCTGGCTAAAAGAGTACGGCAGAAAGTGCTGGGCAAAAGAAAGTAATTATTGATGACGGTAAGGTAAGAAAAAGAACCTGGCGCCATTAAATAGAATAATTTATTAGGATTGAGGTTGGTGCTATTAAGCTAAGATGAAAGAAAATTGATTTTAAGAGGAAATCCACTATGGAAATTGTAAACGAGATTGAGCCTTTAAGGGAAAAAATAAGTTTATGGAAAAAACAGGGCTTGAAAATCGGGTTTGTCCCGACCATGGGTTATTTACATGAAGGACATTTAAGTCTGGTTAGGGAATCTAAAAAGCGATGTCAGGTTACAGTAGTTTCTATTTTTGTTAATCCCAAACAGTTCGGGCCGTCTGAAGATTATAACCTCTATCCCCGCGACCTCGAGCGGGACCGACGGCTGCTGGAACAGGAAGGGGTGAATTTACTTTACTATCCTTCAGTTGAGGTTATGTACCCGGAAGGCTACCGGACTTATGTTGAGGTTGAACTCCTGCAGGATAAACTCTGCGGTCAGTCACGTCCCGGACATTTTCGGGGGGTATGCACTGTGGTTTTGAAACTGTTCAACCTGGTTCAGCCGGACGAGGCGTATTTCGGCTGGAAGGATGCTCAGCAGGTAATTATCATTAAGAAGATGGTTGAAGATTTGAATCTGCCGGTAAAGGTGGTGCCCCTTCCCCTGGTGAGAGACCTCGATGGGCTGGCTCTAAGTTCCCGAAATACCTACCTTAATCCTGAGGAGAGAAAAGCCGCTNTGGTCCTGAAAAAGAGCCTGGACCTGGCTGAGAAGTTAATTCTGGCAGGGGAGAGGGATACTGGCCGGATAAAAGAGAAGATGAAAGAATTAATCCAGAGCGAACCGCTGGCCAGGATTGATTATGTGGAGATAGTCGACCTGAAAACCCTCGAAAGCCTGGAGCAGCTGGACCGAGAGGCTCTTGTTGCTCTGGCGGTTTTTATCGGCCGGACCCGGCTGATAGATAATTTGAGAGTCGTCTCAGGAGGTATTGAAAAATGATCGTCTCTTACCTTAAATCCAAGATTCACCGGGCTAAGGTCACTTACAGCAATGTAGACTACGAAGGCAGTCTGGGAATAGATGAAGAACTGATGAAAGAGGCTGGGATGAAAGAATATGAAAGAGTAGAAGTCTACAATGTTACCAATGGTGAACGTTTTGCCACATACCTGATAAAAGAGCCCTCTGGTTCCAGAAAAGTCGGAGTTTACGGCGCAGCTGCTCACAAAGCCCGGGAAGGTGACATCATCATTATTACTTCATACTGCCACCTGACAGAAGACGAAGTCGATTTTCATGTGCCCAGAGTTTTGCTTCTTGACGAGAATAACAGGATAAAATTAACCAAAAACTGAGCTAATTGGCTCCCCGTCAGCCTGAAACCAGAGGGAAGGGAAGGCTTTTTCATTCTTTTTTTTAGGGCTCAAGTCAGGCAGCATTTTTGAAATAGAAGTTTATTCAAGGTGATAGTTTGGAGCTTCTTTGGTGATGATGACGTCGTGAACGTGGCTTTCCCTCAGAGCAGCCTGGGTAATTTTAATGAACTTAGCTTTTTTCTGAAGTTCTTCCACTGTCCGGCAGCCAGCATAGCCCATCCCGGCCTTCAGTCCACCGACCAGCATCTGAATGATGGAAACCGCGCTGCCCTTATAAGGAACCCGGCCCTCAATTCCCTCTGGAACAAGTTTGGTGGTTTCAGAAATCGCATCCTGAAAGTAGCGGTCGCGGCTACCTTCTTTCATAGCTTCGAGTGAGCCCATTCCCCGATAGGTTTTGTAGGCTCGGCCCTGGTAAATGACTACCTCACCGGGCGACTCATCGGTGCCAGCCAGCAGATTGCCCAGCATAACCGATGAAGCTCCGGCGGCGATGGCTTTAGTAATATCGCCGGAGTATTTTATTCCGCCATCAGCTATGAGGGGAAGACCGTGTTTACTGGTAACTCTGAAAACATCAGCAATGGCTGTTATCTGCGGCACTCCAACCCCGGCCACTACCCTGGTGGTACAGATTGAACCCGGGCCAATCCCGACCTTAACGGCATCCACTCCTAATTTGATCAGGTCTTCGGCGGCTTCGGCAGTGGCGATGTTGCCGGCCACGAGGTCAATTTCCGGGTAAGCCTGGCGGATTCTTCTGACCGTCTCCAGAACCCTCTGAGAATGACCGTGGGCGGTGTCAACCACAATCACATCACAGCCAGCCTTAATCAGGGCGGAAACTCTGTCCATAACTTCGGCTCCCACTCCAACGGCGGCTCCCACTCTTAACCGGCCCAATTTATCCTTGGAAGCCAGCGGGTACTGAATGCGCTTTAAAATATCTTTGTAAGTTATCAGACCCTTCAGTTGGAAGTTTTCATCAACAATCAGAATTTTTTCCACCTTGTGCTTATGGAACAGCTTTTCGGCTTCCTCCAGGGGAGTTCCGACTGGCACTGTAATCAGGTCTTTAGTCATGATTTCTGAAACTGGAATATCCAGACGGTTTTCAAACCGGATGTCCCGATTGGTCAGAATGCCGACTAACCGGTTATTTTCGTCGGTCACGGGAAGGCCAGAGATTTTGTACTTTTTCATCAGTTCTAAGGCTCGGTGTATTTTATCCGTTGGCCGCAGGGTTATGGGTTCGACAATCATCCCGCTTTCATGTCTTTTAACCTTATCGACTTCTTCAACCTGGGCTTCGATGGACATATTTCGGTGAATTATCCCTATACCACCTTGCTGGGCCAGGCAGATGGCCATCCGGCTGGTGGTAACGGTGTCCATAGCGGCGCTGACAATAGGGATTTTAATCTGGATGTTTCTGGTCAGGCGGGTGGTAACATCGGCTTCAGTCGGAAGGACCTCAGACCTGGCCGGGAGGATCAGAACATCGTCAAAAGTTAAGCCTTCTTTTAATTTTTCATCCAGCATTTTCCATCCTCCTAGATGTCCTTAATGCTTTTTCCTTTTGCCCGGAATCAGGGGCCGGGCCTGTTTAACCCGGACAGCCCCGGCAGCTGACTGATGTGGTCTCTGGTAATACATTGGCTGCATTTTCCTCTCCGGCCGTTCCACCTCTACCACCGGTTGAATCAAGAAGAGATAACGAACGGCATCTTCTTCTATTCTATCCAGCATTTGCTGAAACATAGCAAAGCTTTCTTTTTTGTACTCAATTAGCGGGTCCCGCTGACCGTAGCCCCGCAGTCCGATTCCTTCTTTCAGATAGTCCATTTCCAGCAGATGGTCCTTCCAGCGGGAATCAATAACCTGAAGCAAAATCAGCCTTTCGAATTCTCGCATTCTTTCCGATGAAAGGGCTTTTTCTTTTTGTTCATAGACTTCCTTCAGAGCGAAAATCAATCTCTCTCTGAGTTCTTCATAGTTGATTCCTTCCCAGTTCAGGTTGAGCTGGTTAAGATCGAAGCCGAATTGCGAATAGATAGCCTGGTGCAGAGCTTCACGGTCCCACTCGTCCGGATGTTTATCCTTGCCGGCATGTTGGTCCAGGTACCAGTCCACCAGGCTGTCGATTAAATTCAGGTAGTAATCGCGAAGGTCCTTCCCCTCCAGAATTTCCCGGCGCTGACGGTAGATGGTCTCGCGCTGCTTGTTCATCACGTCGTCAAATTCCAGCAGGTGTTTTCTGATAGAGAAATTCTGGGCCTCAACCTGTTTTTGAGCTCTTTCAATGGCTCTGGTAACCATAGGATGCTGGATGGGGACACCCTCTGACATTCCGATTCTGGCCATCAGCCCTGAGAGGCGGTCGGAACCAAAAATGCGCATCAGGTCGTCTTCAAGAGAAAGATAGAAGCGGGAGGACCCTGGATCGCCCTGTCGTCCGGCTCTTCCCCGGAGCTGATTATCTATCCGCCTTGATTCATGCCTCTCGGTACCGATTATATGAAGACCCCCAAGAGCTACCACTTTTTCATGCTCTTCACTGGTAATTTTAAGAGCTTCTTCGTAAGCTTGGTTGTATTGCTCAGGGGTGGCTTGAGCCGGGTCAATCCCGGCTTTTTTCAGGGCTTCTCTGGCCAGGAAATCGGGATTACCCCCGAGAAGAATGTCCACGCCCCGGCCGGCCATGTTGGTAGCGATGGTTACGGCTCCAATTCTTCCGGCCTGAGCGATTATCTGAGCTTCAAGCTCGTGATATTTGGCGTTAAGGACCACGTGTTTGACGCCCTTTTTCCTGAGCAGTTCGCTCAATTTTTCTGATTTTTCTATAGAAATGGTGCCAACAAGAACCGGTCGTCCGATTTTATTAAGTTCAATTATTTCTTCCACCACCGCATTCCATTTTTCACGGGAGGTTCGATAGATGACATCAGGGTACTCATGGCGGCGAAGCGGCTTGTTAGTGGGTATCTCCACTACATCCAGTTTGTAAATATGCATGAATTCGGCGGCTTCAGTAGCAGCTGTTCCAGTCATACCGGCCAGCTTCTTGTACATGCGGAAGTAGTTCTGAAAGGTGATTGAGGCCAGGGTCTGGTATTCTTCTTCAACCCTGACCCTTTCCTTTGCTTCCAAAGCCTGGTGCAGTCCATCACTGTAGCGGCGCCCTGGCATCAGGCGTCCGGTGAATTCATCAACGATAATGACCTGACCATCTTTGACCATATAGTCTACATCGCGCTTAAAAAGAAAATGTGCCTTGAGTGATTGATTGATAGCGTGGACCAGGTCCATATAGTTCAGGTCGTAAAGGTTTGGGACCCCAAAATACTTTTCGGCTTCAGCCACCCCGTTTTCGTTCAGGGCTACAGTTCTGGTTTTTTCATCCAGGATGAAATGCCTGTCCTTCTGCAGGCGACGGACAAAACTATCTACTTTGTAATAGAGCTGAGTGGATTCCTGCGTCGGGCCGGAGATAATTAGTGGAGTCCGGGCTTCGTCAATCAGGATGCTGTCCACCTCATCCACAATGGCGTAGTTAAACCCCCGCTGAACCAGGTCCTGAAGCCGGAACTTCATGTTGTCGCGCAGATAATCAAAGCCGAATTCGTTGTTGGTTCCGTAGGTAATGTCGGCCCGGTAAGCTTTCTGTCGCTCAGCATCTCCCAGTTCATGCTGGATAACCCCAACACTCAGGCCCAGAAACTTATAGATGGGACCCATCCATTCGGCATCTCTTTTAGCCAGGTAATCATTGACAGTGACTATGTGGACACCCTTGCCTTCCAGAGCGTTAAGGTAAGCGGGCAGAGTAGCAACCAGGGTTTTACCCTCACCGGTTTTCATTTCGGCGATTTTGCCCTGGTGCAAGACCAGGCCACCCATTAGCTGGACATCGAAATGGCGCATCCTGACCGTGCGGCGGGCCACTTCCCGAACCACGGCGAAAGCTTCTACCAGAATATCGTCCAGAGTGGCTCCCTGTCTCAGTTTTTCCTTAAATTCGGCTGTCTTGGCTTGAAGTTCGGCGTCGGAAAGTTTCTGGATTTGCGGCTCAAGAGCATTTATGGCCGCAACATAGGGCTGGAGTTTTTTCAGGTCCCGTTCATTCTTGGTCCCGAAGATTTTAGTTAAGAGCCATTTCCACATTTATTAATTTTTAACAGAAAGCCACCCTAAAGTCAATTAAGCCTGGCGCTTACCCTGGTCCGGGCCTTGAATTAACGAGCGTGATTAAAAACAAACGAGAACAGCTGAGGGGTTAGGAGTGAAGTCATAAATTTATTTGAAATTTTGCTTGAAAGCAATCATTTAAATTAAAATCGAAGGGGGGCCCAGTGAAGAAAGGTTGGCTGCTTTTATTGCTTATTCTGGCCATATTGCTGGTCATCATCATCATTCAAAACCGGGACTGGTACAGACTCATTTACTTTTCATTACTGTGGATATGCCGCAAATTCTTCTGCTGTTAATCACCGCCTGCTTCGGTTTTGCCATCGGGGTCCTGGTCTCACTTCTTACCAGTCTCAAAAAAGGGAAAGAGCAAAAGCCCGAATCGCAGTAAAAAGCCTCGAGTTAAAGCAGATAATCGTTAGCTTTTTCGAGCCAGGCTGATATCTGAACAGACAGAGATCCAGTTAGCAGAAAAAAATCGCCAGGGTAGGAGAAAAAAACCAGCCGGGCATTCCAACTCCAGATAAGGAGAACAATTTAACCGTATTAGCCGTAGCGATATCAGCCTTAAGTCCTCCTTCCTCTGCCTGTCAGCAGAAAGTCTGACCGGCTTTGCCCCTAATCTTAAGCAAAAAAGGCGGATTATAAATTTAAAGACTGGTAGACAGGACGGCTTTTTCCTGAATTTTGGTAGAAAAGGAAGCTGGTCAGTTATCAAGGTCAGGGTCAAAATAATTTGTCATCGGATTTTCTCCGGGTAATGAAAGTTAACCTGTGACCACCTTTCTTTAGAGCGGGAATGATTACTCCAGGAGCTGAGATGCCGGATTCTTTTTCTGGTAACCTTGGTTAAAGTTATCTTTCGGTTTTTTCCAAATTAATCAATATTAAGTGAGAAATTTGCTTTAGAATTTACGTCTCTTCTTTGGATGACAGCCGGGTTTGAGCTTGAGGAGGCTGATATTCCTGGCCTGATTTTTGCTAATAGACAGGTTGAAAGGAGGTTAACATGAAAAGGGCAGTTTCTTTGACCCTGTCAACACTATTTATTCTTTCGTTTTTCCTGATCAGTCCTTCCAGCTCCATGGATTTAAACCCGGCCGATTCCTGCTGGGACAACTGGGAAAGGTGCCGGAGCAGAGCTCTGGAATCTGACATGGGTGTGATCCGGACTACCTTAGCCCTGACTTTGTGCGACATTGCCCTTGCCAACTGTTTGCTGAAGGCGACTTGATTATGGGATCGGGGGTCCCGGTTGACTTACCCGGGACCCCAGGTTATCTTATGCGATGATGGAACCTTGAGATGAATAAGAACTTAGCCCTGAGCCCTGATACCCAATCGATTCACTCAAGGCCTGTTTACAGCTACTTAAATCTCAGACGATGGTGGCAGTTCTTTGCCTTAAGGGAGAGTGAAAAGCCCCCAGAATTTTTAAAAATTCTGAACTGGAGTTTTCCAGAAAAACCGAGACTCTGGCTGGCTGTAACCAGGAAGGAATTATGCTTAGGATTTTTCAGGAAAAAAACCCTGAAGCTGGAAAGAATTTCGCTCCCGAGGGGCGAAATAAATACCTTTAGAAGATATGGTGGAGGATATGATGAGAAAACTAAAAGTGGCGATTTTTGGGCTTTTCTATCTGTTTACCGGAGTGATCGGTTATGCTACCCAGATACCTGTTTTTCAGGTGAAAGAAGTTCCGCCCAAAAGTCCGGCGAACCGCCCTTTTTTCTTTAAGCCAACCTTTATTCATTTTGATGGCGGGGAAATATTTGTGGCTGAAAGCGGAGATGGTCAGATTATGGTCTATCGCCCTGATGGTCAGCTCAGAATCGCCATCGGGAAAAAGGGTGACGGTCCGGATGAATTTGCCGGTCTGGGTGGTCTTGATGTATTTGAAGACAAGATTTATGCGGCGGATTCTTATAACAAAGTGATTAAAATATTTAACCGAAATGGTCAGTACCTTGGAGGGATAAAGCTTCCAATTATTCCGGTTCAAATAGCAGTTCTGGATAAAGACCATCTCCTCATTACCAGAAGGCCTACTTTGCCCTTTGAATCTGAGCCTTTGGTTTATTGTTTTGATTCTAAAGGCCAGCAGCGGTGGAAGGCCATCAATTCAATTCGGGCTGAAGATAGCATCAGATACACTCTAATTAATGAGATTCTGATAAGGAAAGAAGGCAATGAAGAGGTTTATATCATCTGGAAAAACCAGAATAAGTCAATACAGAAAATTAACAAGCACGGTCAACTGGTAAAAAAGATTACCCTTGATGATAATTATCCGGTTAAAAACATAAAACTTCCCCTTAAGAGCCGGTCGAATGTGCTTACTATGGTTATATGGAATGGCAGCTTCTACGGTGGAAAATTTTATTTTATCGTTCCCGATTATACTTCCGATGGAGACCTGGGACCGGGTAAAGAGGTGATGGTTGTTAGCCTGGAGGGACGGATAACCGGAGTCATAAAATTTCCCCGGCCGGTAAGACACCTAACAGTTCAGGAACAATTTATTTACCTGATTGATGATGAGGGAGAACTCCGGATTTATCAGCTGGAGGCAAAATGAAAATGATGATTCGGACCTCAGGTTTTACTCTGGCAGTCATCTTAATTTTAGCTCAAATCGGCTTATCCTCAGTTCTGAGGCCAGTTAAATTCTCAGAGTGTCAGTTTCGACCGCCAGCTTCAGGTCAGAAGGCTCCAGCGGTCATTCACTCTTCACTTGAGGAAATTGTCTCCGACTTCAATCAGCCTGTTCTTCTGGTTTTCTTCTCTCTGGCCTGTCATGTCTGCTGGGAAGAGTTGTTTGAGATGAAAGATTTTATAGAAAAGATGAACCTGCCAGTGTTGCTAATCGGGGTCTCAGCTGATGGAATGGAGCAGCTACAGTCGTTCGCTTCCAGATACTCGTTTTCCTATCCTATTGTTCAGGATAAAAACCGAAAGCTCTACCGGAAATACAAAGTCAGACTGGAACCATACAGGGTAGTTATTCACAATAGGGAAACAGTTTATGCCGATGATTACCTTATTGATTATGAGACCAGGAGGGAGAGGGCCAAACAATGTTTACTCAACCTCGTTTCCGAACATACCTTTTTTTGACGGGCAAGAAACTTATAAGAAGCAAAAGCATATGTTTTTTATATTCTCTACTGCTGGGAACCATTATCTATGTGCTGCTCGTGGATTCTTTGAGCACTGCTCTTAAGTATTTCTTTTTTATCATTCCCTATTTTTTCCTGTTCATCACTGCAGATATGGTCAGGGATGAGGTTGAAAGTGGTGGGCTGGAAAATGTGCTTTTCCTCAACAGTCAATTCCGACTCTACCTGTGGCAAAAAAATTTTATTCTTTTCCTGCTGGCTTTTCTTCTTTCAACTTCTTTTTTTATGATACTGGCTGTAGCCGCCTTGATTCAGAGAAATTTTGTCCCGATATTTTTTATTAATTTTCTGGCAGGACTGGTGGTAGGCCTTTACTATCTATCTCTTGGTAGCTGGTTAAGTTTCTATTTTCGAGGCGGTGCCAATGTTATGGTAGTGATAATGGCCCAGGTGGTGGCAGTTATCTCTCTTTTTATCTCCATGCAGAATCGAAACGGTTTTGTTTATTACCTGGAAAAAGGGCATTTTCCTGACCTGATTTCTGGATTAAAGTTTGGACTTCTGACTCTGGTCGTACCTGGTCTTCTGACTCATAAAAGCTTTCTAAATTACCTGCCTCTTCCAGTCCTGGTTTCATTTTTACTTCTTCAACTGCAGCGACAGAAGCTTAAAAAGCTGGAGTTAAAAAAGCAATGAGTGAGACGCAGATAAGAGTTATCACCCTCCAGAAAAGATATGGCCCGATAGAGGCTTTGAGGGGCGTAAGCTTCGCCGTAAAAAGAGGTTCGGTGACCGCTTTTTTAGGTGAGAATGGGGCTGGCAAAACTACCACCATAAAAATAATCCTGGGCTTTCTCAGGTCAGACTCAGGTCTGGTTGAGATGAACTGTGGTCGGTTAGGTTTTGTGCCGGACCGGCCTGTGTTTCTCTCCTGGCTTACAGGCAAGGAAATTCTCGAGGCCACAGCCAGGTTATATCAAATTGACCGCTTGAAACTCGATAATTTGATTGAAGAGTTTAGCACCAGAATTTGCTTTGACCTGGCTCTTCTCAAAAGAAAGCCTCACACTTACTCTTTAGGAAACCAGAAGAAAATATCTTACCTTCAAAATCTGATCATAGAACCCGAGCTTTTAATCGTAGACGAACCATTTGCTGGCCTGGACCCGGTTTCCATAAAGCAGACCAGAGACCTCTTCCTTGAGCTTAAGCGGAGGAGAAAAACTGTTTTCTTAAGTTCCCATCTGATTTCCGAGCTGGAAAAAATTTGTGATGAAGTGGTAATTATCCGCCGGGGAAAAATTTTGCTTGAAGGCCCTCTACAAGAGCTCTGTCCAGCTGGAGAGGGAAACCTGGAAGCCCTATTCCTTTCCCTGCACCCGCAAGCTGAGATTGACTGAGTTAAAAAGTCCTCAGAAAAGACTTTTTGCGGACCGATGGGCGAACCAGCTATTCTGTTGGTAGGGGCTGCTTGAAGTTATTCGCCGATGATTTTAATCAGTACTCTTTTGCGACGTTGCCCGTCAAACTCCCCATAGAAAATTTGTTCCCAGGGACCCAGATCCAGACGACCGTTGGTCACGGCCACCACCACTTCCCGCCCCATCACCGTACGCTTCAAATGGGCATCGGCGTTGGTTTCGCCTGTCAGGTTGTGAAGGTAAGAACCGGGGGAGTGGGGGGCCAGCTTTTCTAACCACTTCAGAAAATCCTGATGCAGTCCGCTTTCGTCATCGTTTATGAAGACGCTTGAGGTAATATGCATGGCATTGACCAGGCACAAACCTTCCTTAATTCCGCTTTTACCAACGGCTTCCTGAACCGCAGAAGTAATATTTATCAACTCCTGCCTTTTTTCTGTTTCAAACCAGAGATATTCTGTCCAGCTTTTCATTATTCACTTCTCCCAAAAAAGCCTCCGGCTGCCCTGATGAGCAGCCGGACTCTATCAGTTTAATCCCTATTAATCACTATTTTTTTCCCAGAAGTTCCTCGACCAGAGGTCTGGCCTCATAAACTTTGAGCAGGGCTTCGATAATCCCGTCGGCATGCACCATTACCGAACGAGAAATTTTATCTTCGTAGACGAATCGGGTCGGCAAAGACTGGATATTGCCGTCGAATAAAACTCCGACCAGTTCACCCTTCCGGTTCACCACCGGAGAACCAGAATTCCCGCCAATTGAGTCAACTGTGGCTACGAAATTAAGCGGCACTTTTAGGTTAAGAGCTGACTCTTTCTGCCACCAGCGCTCAGGCAGAGCCCAGGGAGCCTGATTATTCTTTTCCCTGGCCTTTTGATAGAGACCAGCAAAAGTAGTCTGAAAAGGAATTTTCTTTCCCTCTTCAACGTAGCCTTTGACCACGCCGAAGCTCAGTCGCAGGGTGCCAGTAGCGTCCGGGGCTATCGAAGTTCCCTTTAGTTTGAATATTGCTCTAGCTACCAGTGGGCCGTTTTTGGCCTCTATGGCCTGAACTTTCTTTTCATAGCGCTCTCTCAGGCCTTTAGAGATAGGTTCAACCATCAAAGCCAGTTTAATCATCGGGTCGGTGCACTGATAGATGGCTTCAGAACCACCTTCCATCAGGCTTTTTCTGAATTCAGGGTCTTTGAGCCTTGTACCGGTGATTAAAGATTTAGCCACCTCTTCAGGCGATTGACAGCCCAGAAGCCATCTGGTTTCCTGCAGGTCAGACAGTTCTTCTTTGAGCATTTTCAGGGAATCGGTCAGCTTCCAGATTTCAAAATCATCATAAATCGGCTGCTGGGTGGTCAACTGTCTTCTGGCTGTGGCCAGCTCCGGGCTCTGCCGGTCTCTTTCGGTAGCCATCCTGACCAAAGATCTGGCCAAATTAAAATAGACGGTGTTAAAGGCATTGCCTCTTTCAAAAAACTGGTATTCCTTAAAGAAAGAAGCATATTCTTTTTGAGCTTGAGCAATTTCCTCCCAGGCCTGACCGTATTCTCTGGCCATCTCTGGGTCAGCCAGTACCGCCTGGCGGATTTTCTTTTCTTCATCCAGCTTTCTGGCCATAAGGTTCCTGTCAAGCAGGCCGGACTGATAGCCGAGAGTGGCTTTCAGGCTGTTCTCCACACCGAATAAGGTATTCAGGGCAATTCTTTCCTGCTCTGGGCCTTTTCTGGCATATTCATGGAGTCTGGCCTGTCTTCTTTTCAGGTTGGCTATGGTAAAGGGATAATTGACATCCCGCAGGAAAAGCAGCTGGTCATAAGTCAAAAGCCTTCCGGTGGAGCCAGGATTTCCAGAGCAGAAAACCAGCTCGCCTTCCCGAAGAGGGGAAGTTTTCCATTTAAGATAATGAGTAGTTTTAAGTGGTTGTCCATTCTCATAGACCCGGAAGAAGGCAATATCCAGGTCGAAACGGGGATAGGTAAAATTGTCCGGGTCGCCTCCGAAGAAGGCAATGTCTTCTTCCGGAGCAAAAACCAGGCGAACATCGTTATAGGTTTTGTATTTGTAAAGATGATACATACTGCCAGAATAAAGTGAGACCACCTGACAGCGCAGGCCGCTCTTTTCGCTGGCTTCCCTTTGAATTTCGGAGATAATTTTCTGCCTGGAGGCCAAAACCTCCTGAGCACTCAGGCCTGGTTTTTCAGAGCTCAGGACTCTGTCGGTAACATCTTCAATCTCCTGGAGAACCCAGAGCTCGAGGCCGGGGCATTTCAGTTCCTCATCTCGGGACCGAGCATAGAATCCAGTTTTGATTAAATTGCGCTCGGCTGTGGAGAGATTCTGAATAGCTCCCCGTCCGACGTGATGGTTGGTCAGTACCAGACCTTCGGGTGAGACAAAAGAGGCCGAAGCTCCGCCAAAGCGAATGGATGAAAGACGCAGATGGTTGAGAAATTCATCGGTCACTTTAAAATTGTATTTTTTGGCCAGATAGTCTTTTGGCACCAGGTTGTAAGGCCACATCCCCTCGTCGGCTGCAAGCGGCAGCCAGACAAGGAGAGCCAGGACCAGCAGACTTATTGAAATTTTAAGGCGAAGGGAGCGAAATCTTTTCATGAAAACCTCCTTGCTTCAGAATTATGACAAAATCCAGCTCAAAATTAAAGAGTAAGATGGTCAAGCTTCCAGGTGTCTGGTAACTTTCATTTAGGTTTTTAAATGATGTTTGTTCATAGGCTTAAGCTCATCTAAAATCCTTCATAAAATTTATGATAAGGCTAAAATTTAACTCAAGAAAAGCATATAATATAGAATCAGCGATGTTGAGAAAGAGAAAAAACTAATGTTTGGAAAAAAAGAATATCAACCCGGACTCGGTCAGGATAAGGAGGGGACCCGTTCTCTTCTTGAGGCTGATGAGGGTCAGGTTTACCAGATAGTGGAAATAAAAGGGGGGCCAGGACTGAGTCGGCGGTTGATGGCGCTTGGTTTCCATCGTGGTGATCTAATAACTCTAGATGTTGAGGCCATTATGAATGGCCCGGTTCTGGTTAAGAACCTGACCAATGATACCAGAATAGCTCTGGGCCGGGGTATTGCCCGAAAAATTCTGGTTAAACCAGCTTCCAAAAATGAGTGAACGGAATCCTGAAATAGTTTTTGTCGGACAACCCAATAGCGGCAAAAGCACCCTGTTCAACGCCCTTGCCGGTTTTAAGGCTCAGACTTCAAATTTCCCCGGCACCACTGTGACTCACACTCACAGCCAGGTTATTTGGAAGGGGCGGGTTTACTCTATCATTGACCTGCCGGGAACCTATTCTCTTACCCCGCATGAACCCCAGGAAAAAGTTGTTCTGACCCATATTTTTAAAGAAAAGCCAGACCTAATAGTCAACGTGGTAGATGCTTCTTTACTCTGTCGCAGCCTGGAGCTAACGGTCGAACTTCTGGAACTGGAATATCCGATGATTGTGGTTCTTAACATGATGGACCTGGCTGAAAAAAAAGGACTGGTTATAGACACCGCCGGGCTGGAGAAGAGGTTAGGAGTGCCGGTGGTTAAATCGGTGGCCATCCGCGGTCAGGGAACAAAAGAACTGATGGACTGCCTTGAAGAGGTTCTGGAGGGAAGGAAGAAGCCTTCGGCCATCAAATACAGTAGCGAAGTTGAAAAGAGAATAAAAAGAACAGAAGAAATGTTGCCTTCTGATTTCCCGGTGGTGGCCAACAGACGTTTTACGGCGATCAAGGCCATAGAAGCGGAAACTCTGGCCGTTGACCGATTCTTCCTGGAAAATAACCGGGAATTCAAGGAAAAACTGGATCAGATTCGCAGGGAGCTGTCTTCTCTGAGAGAAGCTCCGGCCTATGAAGTTATCATGGCCGAACGACACCACTTAGCTCTTAAAATCTTTGAAGAATGCTGCCGGGTCCGTCATGCCCGGGTTAGCCTTCTCGAAAAATTCGATAATCTGATTATGCATCCGGTACTTGGGCTTTTTATCCTGCTTTTGGTTTTTGCCAGCCTGTTCTATCTGATTTTTAAGGTCGGAAGCCCTCTGGAAGCCTGGCTTTTAAAACCCTGGGAAGCCTGGCGACTGGGAATTCAGGAAAGATTCGGGTCAAAACTGCTGGCCGAACTTTTATCCGGACTGATTCAGGGAATCGGTGGGGGAGTGGCTATCGTTTTTCCTTACTTCATTCCACTTCTTCTGCTGATGGGTTTTCTGGAAGATGTGGGTTATTTAGCCCGGGCCGGATTTCTTCTGGATGCCTTTATGCACCGTTTTGGACTTCATGGAAAATCAGTCCCGCTATTCATCATCGGTTTCGGCTGCAACGTTCCGGCTATTATGGCTACCAGAATTCTGGAATCAAAAAGGGATCGGCTGGTCACTGCACTACTTATTCCTTTTGTACCCTGCGCAGCCCGGACTACAATCATATTGGCTCTGGTGGCTTTCCTGCTTGGTCCCTGGTGGGCACTGGGATTTTATTTTTTGAATCTAATGGTAATAGCCATTGTGAGCTCAATTCTTTCCAGAATTTTCAAATATTCCTCCCCGGGGTTAATTCTGGAGATACCCTCACTTAAATGGCCCTCACTCAGAAACATAGCCCAGAAGACTTTTTTTCATTTGAAAGAGTTTATTCGTTTTGCCTGGCCTATTCTGATTGCCGGAAGTGTTTTTTTGAGCTTTCTGAGTTTCCTTGGCTTTGACCGTCCGGTCAATTTAATTCTTTCCCCCCTGGTCAGCGGTTTACTGGGACTCCCAGAATCCTTAGGGGTCACCTTAATTTTCGGGTTTCTGCGAAAAGAATTATCGCTGCTGATGATGTTTCAGGCTCTTGGAGTGAGCTACGACCAGCTTCTTGGAGTAATCTCCAGGGCTCAGCTTCTGACTTTTGTAGCTTTTGTAAATTTTTTCATACCCTGCCTTTCCACTCTGGCTGTTATCTGGAAAGAGCTGGGCCGAAAGATTGCCTTACTCTCGATGACTCTCAATCTGACAGTAGCTTTTCTGGTCAGCTGGTTGATAAGGATTATTTTTTCCCTGTTTTAAACACTATTAAGCTCGGGAGTCAGGAATTTTATCCCAGACGTTGCTTTAGCTCTCTGGCCAGGTGAGAACCGACTATCTTGGTTAGAGATTCTTCAGAAGCCTTCTTTATAGCTTCCAGGCTGCCGAAAGTTAGCAGTAGTTTTTTCCGGCGCACCGGACCCAGTCCTGGAATACCATCCAGCTCCGAAGAAAAGCTTTTTTTCTGACGCCGCTGGCGGTGAAAGCTGATGGCCAGGCGGTGAGCTTCGTCTCTGAGATGCTGAAGCAGCTTTAGAGCAGGAGATGAAGGTTCGAGTTTTAAACCTTCAGGATGGTTTGGGCTATAAATTATCTCTTCTTTTTTGGCCAAAGAGCAGACTGGTATCCGGGTTAAACCCAGCGATTTTAAGACTTCCCGGGCTACACTAAGCTGCCCCTTACCCCCGTCCACAAAAATCAGGTCGGGCAGAGTCTGGCCCTCTTTCAACAGTCGACTCAATCTGCGGGTCAGGACTTCCTGTATTGAGGCGAAATCATCTGGACCAGTGACGGTTTTGATTCGGTACTTCCGGTATTCTGACCTGACTGGCTGACCGTCTGTAAAAACCACCAGCGAACCCACTGATTCTTCTCCGGCAGTGGTGGAGATATCCACCCCTTCAATCCGCCGGGGAGCATCTTTCAGTCCGAGAACTCTGGCCAGGTCAGCCAGAGGACTTAAGTCTTCTTCCTTTTTCAGCATCAGTGAGGCATTCTGATTGGCCAGTTCCAGAAGAGTTTTTAGCTGACGGGTGCTGGGATAGAGGAGAAGAATGTTGTTGTTACGTTTTTTTAATTCGTAATACAGATTATTTTCCAGTTCTCGGTCAATCTTAAAGGGCAAAAGAATTTTTTCTGGAGTTTCCTCAAGCGAGTAGAATTCAATCAGGCTCCTGACCAGAAGCTGCTGGTCAGGACCAGTCCGGGTTTTCTGGATTATCCTCCCGGACGAAGATCGGATTCGCCCCTCTCTCATGTGAAAGATTAAAATTGCAATTCTGTTTTCCAGACCAGCATAGCCCACCAGGTCCAGGTTTTCTTTTTCGGGCAGAATGACCCTCTGGGTTTCTTTCAAGCTTTCCAGGGCTTTCAGGGTATCGCGCCAACGAGCAGCTTCTTCAAACCTCAATTCTTCAGCCGCCCGGTTCATCTCCTGGCGTAGTGTTTGCTGCAGTTCGTTTTTCCGTCCTTCGAGTAACAGCAGAACTCGCTCCAGGTCCTCCCGATAGGCAGCCTGGTCTATGATACCAACACAGGGGGCACTGCACATTTTCAGGTCGTATTCAAGACAGGGACGTTTTCGCGACCTGAAAACCGTATTTTCACAGGTTCTCAGGCGGAAAGCCCTGGTAATGAAGACTAACAGGCGACGGGCTTCCTCAGCCGGGCTGAACGGCCCGAAATACCTGGCTCCATCGTCTTCAACCCTCCGGCAGAGGTAGAGTCCGGGAAACGGTTCTCCGATGGTTATCTTCAGAAAAGGAAAGCTCTTATCGTCTTTCAACCGGAGGTTGAACCTGGGCTGGTAGAACCGAACGTAATTATTTTCTATGAAAGTGGCCTCTTTTTCCGAGCTGACCAGCAGGTAGTCAACATCCTCGGTTTCGCTCAGAATGTTCTGGACTTTAAGGTCAGGGTTGGGCAGGAAGTAGCTTTTGACCCGATCTCTCAGAGAGCGGGCTTTGCCTATGTAGATAACCTCGCCCCTGGCGTTCTTAAAAAAATAGATACCGGGTCGGCGGGGAAAGCTTTTTATTTTTTCTTTAAGCTTTTCCAGATTCATGTTGAAGCTTCAGGTGTGGGCTGATTTATCTCTTAATAGTTAATTATACCGCAATCAGAATATAACTTTTAGCCTGGTCTTTTCTGTCCTATATTAGCACTTTAAACCACCAGCAGCTAATTTCTTTTCAGCCTTAACCCATCAGCTCCAGCTCGCGTTTTTTCAGGCGGTTGAGCTCGTCCCGGTAGCGAGCGGCTTTTTCAAACTCCAGGTTCCGAGCAGCTTCTTTCATCAACCTTTCCAGTTCTTTCATCTTTTTCTGGCGCTTTTCCGGGGAGAGGTAAATGTCTTTATCCTCGGCCAGCTTAGTATAGTCCAAGTAATCACGCTCATAAATGCTGGTCAGTACTTCATCGATGTTCTTTTTGATTGACTGAGGGGTAATGCCATTTTCCTGGTTGTACTTTTGCTGAATCTGTCGCCGGCGATTGGTTTCTTCGATGGCTTTTCTCATTGAATCGGTGACACTATCTGCATACAGAATAACCTTGCCTGCGACATTGCGGGCAGCCCGGCCGAAAGTCTGGATAAGACTGGAGGCTGAGCGAAGAAATCCTTCTTTGTCAGCATCCAGGATGGCTACCAGAGAGACTTCGGGAAGGTCCAGTCCCTCTCTGAGGAGGTTTATTCCAACCAGGGCATCGAATTTACCCTGACGCAGGTCGCGCAGAATCCTGACCCGCTCCAGAGTTTCAATGTCAGAGTGAAGATAACGAACTCTGAGCCCAAGTTCATGATAGTAACGGGTAAGGTCTTCAGCCATCTTTTTAGTCAAGGTGGTGATAAGAACCCGTTCATTACGGCGGGCTCTATCCTGAATTTCTTTCATCAGGTCGTCAACCTGACCCCTAACGGGTCGGACTTCAACTTCCGGGTCTATCAATCCTGTGGGTCTTATAATTTGCTCAATCACCTGGCCCGAAGCTTTTTTCAGCTCGTAGGGGCCAGGAGTTGCTGATACGTATATAACCTGACCCACCCGTTCTTCAAATTCCCGGAAGTTGAGCGGCCGGTTGTCCAGGGCCGAAGGCAGACGGAAGCCGTGCTCAATCAGGGTCAATTTTCTGGAGCGGTCGCCGTGGTACATCCCGCCAATCTGAGGCACTGCAACATGGGATTCATCGATTATGGTCAGAAAATCTTTGGGGAAATAATCTAAAAGGGTATAAGGGGGTTGGCCCGGTTTTCGACGGCTCAGATACAGAGAGTAGTTTTCAATCCCGGGACAGTAGCCAAATTCACGAAGCAGTTCCAGGTCGTAAAGAGTTCTTTCCTCAATTCTCTGGGCTTCCAGGTACTTGCCCTGGGATGTAAAGAATGCAACCTGCTGTTTAAGCTCCTGTTCTATCGCCGCGATGGCTTCTTCCAGAATGTCCCGGGGAGTGGAGAAAAAGGTCCTGGGATAGATTACCACCTTTTCTAAGAGCTGATGTTTCTGGCCGAGCAGGGGGTCAAAGACTGCAATTTCTTTTAGCCGGCTGTCCTCAATTTCTAGCCGGTAACAGAAATCTTCATAGGATGGAAAAACATCAACCACATCGCCTCTGACCCGGAAAGTCCCTCTTTTTAGGTCGTCGTCGGAGCGTTGATACTGGATGGCCACCAGGCTGTCCAGCAATTTTCTTCTGGTCAGGGGTTGACCGACTTCAAGGGGAAAGCTCTGGGAGTAATAGGTTTCAGGTGCTCCAATGCCGTAAATACAGGAAACCGAAGCCACGATGATAACGTCCCGTCTTGAGAAAAGAGCGTTGGTCGCAGCCAGCCGGAGCCGGTCGATTTCTTCATTGATGGTGGCTTCCTTGGCAATATAAGTATTGGTAGCCGGGATGTAGGCTTCAGGCTGGTAGTAATCGTAATAGCTAACGAAATATTCGACCGCATTTTCCGGAAAAAAACGACGGAATTCCTGGTAGAGCTGAGCCGCCAGCGTTTTGTTGGGGCTAATGACCAGAACCGGTCGGTTAACCCGGGCGATCAGGTTGGCCATGGTAAAAGTTTTACCGGAGCCGGTTACTCCCAGAAGAACCTGATGCTTTTCACCGGATAGAACACCCCTCGTCAGCTTTTCGATGGCCTGAACTTGGTCTCCCCGGGGCTCAAATTCTGAAATCAGCTTAAACTTTTTCATAATAAATTCAAAACAGCTCTTCGCTGTCAGTTATTACTTATTACCAGTCGACCGGCTGAAGCAGAACTCCAGGTTATTTTTTTCTCCAATTTCCAGGGCGAAAAAATTCTCTTAATATTATAGCAAATATTTTCCCAGAATCTGTGAGTTAAAAAAGTCTAGGCGAGCTGAAATCAGGGCTGATAATCCTTGCTGATTTTTATTGTTCCTTTAAATCTGGCTCCATTCTGGACCGAGATTTTGCAGGCTGTAATCTCGCCAGTGAAACGGCCCGTCTCAGAGATTATTACCCGTTCAGCCAGAACCTGGCCCTCCAGCTGACCGTGCAGAAAAAGATTTTTGACTTTCAGTTTGGCCTTGACCTGCCCGGACTTCTGGATGGTCAGGTCATGTAGAGCCAGGTCAACCTCACCACTGAAGCTTCCGTGGATTTCCAGGTCTTCATGACCTTTGAGCTTTCCTTCAAGGTTAAGCTGGGGCCCAAGGCGGCTGACACTTTTTAAGGTAGCTGTTTCAGGAGTCGGTTTTCTGTTGTCTTCAGGACTCATCTTTGCTCTTTCTCCAAACTCTTTAATTCCATTCAATTATATTTCATTAGAATTGCCAGTCAACCAGAATTGATAAAACGAATGTTTTTATGTGTCAGCCGATGATTGACACTTAATATCTATTTGATAAAATTCTGATGGATTGGTGATTTATCAATCTACGGAAAGAGTTGGTAGCTCTCTAAGAGCGAGCGGGCATAACTCAACGGTAGAGTGCGAGCTTCCCAAGCTCGGAGTTGCGGGTTCGAATCCCGTTGCCCGCTCTTTTTTTATGCCACTGTTGTGAGGGGACTTAATGACTGACTGGTACCTTATCTTTGACCGAGAACCACAGCCTGGTTCCTGGAACATGGCTGTGGACGAATTTCTTTTCCGCCAGGCCCGGGATACCGGTCAGACTTTCCTCCGATTTTATACCTGGTTGAAGCCAACTGCCTCTCTGGGCTGCGGCCAGGAAGTCAGCCGGGTTCTGAACCTCAAAGAGTGCCAGAAAAGGGGAGTGGAGGTGGTGCGGAGAATGACCGGGGGTAAGGTAGTCCTCCACCACCGGGAAGTAACTTATTCTGTAGCTTCAGCCAGGTCTGATATTTTTACCTCAACCCTTGAAGGTTCTTACCGTCTGATCTCAGAAGCCCTGGTTCTGGGCCTTCAGCTGATGGGGCTTCCAGCCGAGCTGGCTGCCAGTACCCCGGCCGGATATGCCCGGAGCAACTTGCCCTGCTTTGCCTACCCAGCCCGCAATGAAGTTGAAGTCAGAGGGAAAAAAGCTATCGGCAGCGCCCAGAAAAGGTCTGGAGAAGCTTTTATTCAACACGGCTCCATTCCTCTGGTCAAAGAGGTTGAATTATTGACAGCCATTTCTTTTGGTCTGGTTGAGGGACAAGAGGCGGCCATGACCTCACTTTCTGATGAGCTCGGCCGACAGGTTGGGTATCTGGAGGCTGTGGAATATCTGATTGAGGGCTTCAGGCAGAAATTTAAGATTACCACGGAAAACTATCTTTTCAGCCCGGAAGAAGTCGAGATCATAAGAAAAATAGAAAGACAAAAATATGCCAGCTGGAACTGGACCGGTCATAAACTGGACCCTGGAGAAGTTTGATTTTTTAGGCTCTGGATGTTAACATTAAAAAGAAGCCTGGAGGAAGGAGCTCTGCATGAACGAAATTGAAGAATTGATGAAAATTGACTCTAACAGCCTGCCACCCCTTCAGCCAATGCTTTATGACGACCTGCATCAGAATGTTCTGAAGAACCTTCATTTAGAGCTTGGCAGCGGTCCGGTTCTGTACCTGATTTCTCCTTCATATTCAGTTTTGAATACAGTCCCCACCGAGACGGTGGTCGAATTTCTTAACAAAAAGGAAAATCTGCTGAATTACCTGAAAGAGTACATAATCCAGAATTTAGCCCTTTACACAGTGATTCTGGAGATGAGCAGCTACTTCATAGAACAGAATAATTACCTGGTCCTGGCCAGATTCCGTGAGAAGGGCAATGACGGCCGGAAGTTTGAACTTAAATTCTACACCCACGAGCCGAAAGAGCTGCTTAATAACTACCGGGATAAGATTTACATTGGCCGTGATTTCATAGACCTTTTGAATTTCAAAAGAAAGTATTGGGGGGTTAAAGATTTCATAGTTTCCATCAAAGAACAGTACGACCGCCTGCTTGATCGGGCCGAAGCCAGGATTAAAAATCCGCTTGAATACCGGTCTTTCTTTCAGGAAATAAAAGAATCGGTTAATGAGGCTTACACCGAAAGCCTGTTGATATTACAATCATTGCCGCCCTATCCCGAGCTGGACAGGATGTCCGGTAAAGAACTGATAGACCTCAACAGCCAGTTCCGGGAGATTACCCATTTTCTGGTTGAACTGAGGGATGAGGTTGATGAGTTTGAGAATCTTCTCCGCTACAAAAAGGAAGCTGACTTTGTCCGCTATGTGACTAAATTCAAAAAGGACCTGACCAATCTGATTTCTTACCTGAATATCAAAGTGAACGGGGTCCTGGGCTACCGTATTTCCAACTATAAGTTTAAGCACTCCTGAACTTCAGGCAAATCTGCCCCGAGGCTTTTTTACCCATTTTTATTCTTTTTCCTGAATGGTGATATTGCCGTAATCAGCTCTCAGTTTGATGGATGGAATTTCATTTTCTGAGCTGAAAGCCCGGAGGATGGACAGGCCATCGGTCCGGCTTTCATCAGGAGGGAAGGGCAGGTGCCAGAAAATCCGGCCGCCCTTGCTCATAGCCTCCACCCCGGCTTTTTGACCTGACGGCCAGAAAAATCTCAGGTCTCCATATTCAACCTGGGCGCTAATGGGATGATTCAGGTTTTCTGGAATCAGAGTAATATTCCCGTGCTTGATCTGTACCTCCAGCTGACCGCTGAACCCGATTATTTTAACAGGCTGGTAAGAAGTTTGAATTTTTAGTTCTCCAGCTTTTATCTGATTGGCGATAACTGAAGAATGCCTGGCTGCCACCAGGACATTGCCGCTGAGATTTTCCAGTCTGACTGGCTCATATGTTGTTTCCAGTTTCAGGTCGCCATTTACCGAATCTATCTCCAGTGGAGAATGGTGACCTTTGACTGTTAAGGAACCAGCCTCTTTAACTTTTATCAGCTCGTAAGTACCCTGAATCTCAGAAGGTCCGGCGATTCTTACTGCTTTAATTCTGGTATGCCTTGAAGCAACGGTCAGGGAATTTCTAAGATCAAAAAGCTCCAGGTTCTGGTGGGCACAGTCAATTCTGACCGGACCTCTAATCCGGCTGAGAAGGGCTGAGGCGTGACGGGTTTCAACCTGACATGGTCCGCCAATATCAGTAAGGGTGAGGTTCTGATGGGAATTAACCACCCGGACCGGGCCGACCACTTCCAGCACTTCAACCCGCCCCTGACGATTTTCCAGGTCAACCTCTTTAACCTTGATGACTCTCACCAGGCCAAAGGAATTTCTGACCTTAACCACAGTGCTTTCAGGAACTGAAAGCCGGAAATCGGTGGTGAAGTTCTTTTTTTTAAAACTGTGGCGATTAGTCGTGAGAATCAGACGGTTATTTTCCCGGCTTACCAGAACCTTTATCTGCTCAGCTTTTTCCCTGGCCTTTTCTTCTTGTCGGGACCAGACTTTTTTCTCCAGAATTAACGAAATTTGCTCAACCGGACTGCCTTCTACCTGAATCTGGCCGTGGCTGTTGGTTATTTCCAGAATTTCAGCCGTTTCCAGAGAAAGTTGTTCGCTGAAGGTGTAAGACTGACCACGGAAGGGAAAATCTTCTTCCCAATCATCAAACCGAAAGCGGCAATTTTCTAAGTAATGCAGGCTCACTCCAGCCAGGATGATGAGGGCCAGGATGACGATTTCCTTAGCTTTCATCTTTCTTCTCTAACCGTTCGACTTCTATTAGCGGGGATGAAGTCTCGCTTTTTGCAGTTTGCTCTCTGGCTTTTATTCCATAATAAAGCTTGGAAGCTCCCCAGAAAATAAGAATCAGAGGCCAGAGTTTGAAAAGAAATCTCCAGGCATCAAAACCGGCTTCATCCAGCAGGAAAATGATTCCGAGAACTATCAGGATAGTTCCCCAGATAAGGTTATTTCTTTGTTTTTTAGACATTTTTTCCTCCTCAGGTTCTTTTGCCAGAAAAGTAATCGACAAGTAGCTTCAAACCCAGTCCAACCAGGGCCAGAGGCCAGAAGCGGATGAATGAGTCGTAGCTTATGACCTCGAAATTAGCCAGAAGGAAAAGGCTGCCAAGCAGGATAAGAATTATTCCCCAGGAAATTGAGCCTGAAGGCTTTATGGCTTCAAGCTGGGCTTCGATAGATACTCTGGTGCTGACAGCTGATTCGGCTTCAGTTGAAGCAGAAATAGCCCTGGCTTCGTTGATGGCTTCTATCAGTTGAAAGAAGTAGAAACCAGCCAGCAGTAGAGCGACAAAAGGCTGACCCCCGCTTCCCTGGATGGATACCAGTCCGGCAAAGATTATCATGTACAGGATACCCTTAAGGTAATTTCCGTTATAAATAGCTCCAGTGCCGGGAAAGATAGCGGAGAAAATTCCGGCCAGAGCCGGAGATTTAGGCGGCTTTTTTTCGATCTTAATTTTTTCTTCCAATTTAGACCTCCATTAATTGTTTTCAGATTTATAAACTTCTCTGGCTTCCAGTGAGGCCAGCAGGTTTTCGTAGGAGCCCCGGAGTCTATCTTTAACCAGTCCGGTTTGAGCCAGAATTTTCTGGGTAGTGCTGTAAGCCCGCCTGATTTCCAGGACTGCTGATTTTTTCAGATTTCGCCCGGTGGCTGTAAACTGCAGCAGTGATAGCCCTATCAGGACCACCGCCAGAAAAGTCAGAACAGGCTGAAAAGCGGGGTACAGCCAGATTTTCCAGAAGGACCTGGCTGGTAAAACTGGCCTGACCGGGGCTGACTCGGTCGACTGGCCTGAGCCAATTAGATAAAGCCTGTTCAGCAATTCGGGTGAGGGCTGGATTTCGGGAAGGTTTTTGAGTTCTGAAGAAAGATTCCTAATAGTTTCCAGAATGGCTGCACAATCTTTACATTCATTAAGATGGGCTTCAAGCTCCTGCCTTTCTTGGAGTTGCAGCTCATCGTCCAGATAGAGAGTAAGCAGGTCCCTGACTTGAAAGCAATTCATTGCTTACCTCCTTTCTGGCCCATAATGGTCTGAGCCATCTGTATTCTACCCCGGTTGACCCGGCTTTTGACTGTTCCCAGGGGAATTTTCAGCTTTTCGGCAATTTCTTCATAACTTAAGCCTTCAATCTCTCTCAAAACCAGCACTACCCTCAGGTCAGGTGAAAGCTGCCTCAGGGCCTTTCTGACCAGTTCAGCCTTTTCCTGACGGAGATATCTGGATTCGGGACCATCGGTTTCAGCAGCTGCCAGAGTAAGCTCTTCAAATTCTCCTCTCTGGTTCCTTTCGGCTTTGGTTCGTCTGAACTCATCAATGAGATAATTTCGGGCCAGAGTCAGCAGCCAGGCGGTAAAATCTCGCTCAAAATTATATTTGCTAAGAGAGTGGTACAGCTTAAGGAAAATATCCTGGGTGAGGTCTTCAGCTTCCTGGGGACTACCGGAAAACTGTAAAGCCAGGTTGAAGATTTTTCTGGAATAAAGGTCAACCAGCATTTTCCAGGCTCCTTGATCTCCATGCAGGCAATTGGTTATTATATCTTTCACTTCCACGCACTTCATCCTGATAGACGAAAATTTCGGCCCTAAAGTTCCCTGAAAGGAGTTTTCCGTCCAGATTCTTCCGGTCTGGAGTTTCAATTTTTCAGGGTTAGCTATATTATTTAAGAAGCCTCTGGATTATGCAACTAAATTGCCGAAAAGTGGTTTATGGAGATGAGAATGGACGAGCAGGAACTTATGGAAAGAGTGAAAAAAGGCGACGAAGCGGCTTTCTGTGAGCTTATGTCTGAATATAAAGACCGGATAGTTAATTTTCTTTATCAGGTTACCGGGGATTATCAGGTGGCGGTTGACCTGGCCCAGGAAACATTTCTCAGAGTTTATTTTAAGGCCAGAAAATACCGGCCGATAGCCCCGGTCTCAGCCTGGATTTATTCTATCGCTTCGAACCTGGCCAGAACTGAAAAGAAAAGGATAAACAGGAGGGCAACGGTATCTCTGGAAGAGATTACCAACGATTATTCTTCTGGCAGTTACACGGTCGACCATAATGACCCGGGACTGATGCAGAATGTCCGCCAGGCTCTTAAGAAGCTTCATCCGAGGTACAGGATACCGGTTATCCTGAAAGATGTGGAAGGATTTTCTCAGGAAGAAATTGCCAGACTGCTGAAGCTGCCGGTGGGTACGGTGAAAGCCAGAATTAGCCGGGGTAGAGAGTATCTGAGACTTTATCTTGAGGAAGGAAGGGAGATAAAAAACAGGCCTGATGGCACTGAGAGTGAAACTAAAGGTGAGGAAATTGATTTATAAATAAATGGAGATAACGATGGAAGACAAAAGATATTTAAGCCAGCTGAGCCGGGTCAAGGCACCAGCTGGATTTGAGCAAACCGTCCTGACCCGGCTGAGGGAAAGGCAGAAACGACGGGTCAGGATTATCAGACTGGAATTAGGTCTGGCCGGTGTGGCCGCTCTGTTTCTGGTGGGATTTCTTATTTTCTGGCCAGGAGTCAGGAAATCTCCTGAGGGCAGTCCTACTCTGGCAGGATTTAATCCAGAAGTTACACCCGAAAGGGAAATTCATGTGGTAGAACCCATAGACTTGAGGAAAGAGCTGCGAAGGAGAACTGAGGGACCTCAAGCCGTGTATATTCTGGAGCAGGTGTCTGACAGCTGGATTCAGCAAATCAGATACTGAGGAGGCAAGTTATGAGGAATCAGTTCAGGCGTTATTTTCTGACCATCAACGGATTGTTGCTGGTGGGGTTTTGGCTTATGGTGGTCTCGGGTCAGGCCGGGGCCTATTCTCCTGACCGCGAGGTCAGTGAACTTGTTAAAAAGGTCTCGCCGGCCGTGGTCAGGGTAGAGGTCCGAAATGGGCTGCGAAGGGTAGCCACCGGAGTGGTCATAGATAAAGAAGGATATGTGGCAACCACAGCCCTGATTTCCCCCAGGAAAGAAAAGTTGATAGTGGTTGACCAGGAGGGTAAGGATTATGAAGCTCAATTTCTGGGTTTTGACCCGGAGACCAGAATAGCTTTTCTCCAGATCAAGGGTAAAAACTTCACGGCTGTCACTCCGGGCTCAGCCAGAAAATTAGGGCCAGGTTCCTGGGTCTGTGCCCTTGGAATTTCACCTGATGCTGGAATTACTGTAACCCAGGGTATAGTCAGCGCCGTAGCTGAAGACAGGCTGAGACTGAACCTCTGGATAACTCCAGGTATGAGCGGAGGACCGGTCTTGGATGAAAAAGGACTTCTAGTGGGGCTTTTGCGCGGAGTCTATTCAGAAGAAAACCCGTTCTTTTTCAGGTTCGAAGACCGGGAGTCTACTGGTTCTCCCTATATTTTTAGCCGGGTTGAAGCTCCGGCCTCAGGTATGGCTATGGCTATTCCAGTTGAATTGGTGATGAGTGTGTTTAACGAAATAAAAACCAAGGGTCGGGTAGAAAGAGGCTGGCTGGGCGTTTCAATTGGTGAGGATCGGAACGGCCGGGTAGTCATAACCTATGTTGAGGAAAAAAGCCCGGCTGAGCTGGTTAAGCTGAGAGTGGGAGATAAGATTTTAAGAGTAGACGGGCGAGAAATCAGGGGTTCCGACCGTCTGATTTCAGAGATCCGTCGCCGCCGGCCCGGTCAGGAAATCACCTTGACTGTAGAAAGAGAGGGTCAGGTCCTCGATTTCAAAGTGAAACTGGGAGCTGTGCCCGAGGAAGAAGCCCGTCGAGAACTGGAGCTTAGATTCCCTGGGCTTTTCCATTTTCCAGAAATTCCGGACCTCCCTGATTTTCCAGCCTTTCCAGATATGGAGCGGTTTGAGTTCATATTTGAACACAACCGTTACCTCGGTGTTTATTTAGAACGGCTCAATCTGGAGCTTTCAAAATTCTTTGGAGTCAAAGAGGGTCGGGGACTGCTGGTCTCCAGAGTCAGTCCAGGAAGTCCGGCCGAGAAAGCTGGTCTGAAAGTTGGGGATGTAATCATAGCAGCTGACGGTGAAAGAGTAGAAACCCTTGATGCTTTGCGCTCGTTGATTCAGAAAAAGAAAAAGGGCGATAAAATTAATCTGGAAATTATAAGAGATAAGAAGAACCTAAAAATACAGGTAGAGGTTGAAGAGGGAAGAAGACCAGGATGGCCAGGAGTGAGCCAGTTATCCCGGGAGAAGACTGAGAAAATGAGAGAAATCCAGAATAAATCCTGGGGGGTGCCTGAGTTCTTACTTGAAGAAGGCTTTATTAAGGAGTTCGAGGAATGGCTGGCTCGGATTGAACCCTGGCTTAAAGAGATGGAAGAAACAAGCAGGAACTGGAAGAAACAATATGAAGAATTTTCAAAAAAGAATTTATCGTGGAAAATTCTTTAATTGGAATTTAAGATACCTGCTCCATTCTCTTAAAGAGGCGGGATGAAAGTCCCGTCTCTTTTTTTATCCAGTTAAATGCCCCTCAAAAAAACTGCGTGAGTTAAACTTATTTTCCCTGACTGAATGGCTTCTGGGGTTTTGGGTTGCTGAGCCAGATTCTCAACAGACGCTCGTATTCTTCCCGGGACAGACGACAGCGGTCATAAAAACCCCGGGCTCGACGCTGACGGAAAGCTTCGTAGAGGATAATACCTACTGAAACCGAAAGATTAAGGCTCTGAACCATTCCCACCATCGGGATGTGGATGCGGTAATCAGCCATAGAGTAAGCCTGTTCAGAAACACCCTCAGATTCGTTGCCAAAGACCACTGCCAGGGGCTGACAGTAATCAAGTTCGGTGTAGTCGATGGTTTCGCCCTGCAAAGTGGTAACGGCGATTTTGAATCCCAGCTCTTTTAATTGGGATAGACATACTTCGGTAGTTCGATGAAATTGGATTTGCAGCCATTTTTCTGCCCGGGTGGAGATGGCTTCATTAAAAATTACCTTTTCCGGTTCGGCGGAAATGATGTGAAGATTTAAGATACCGGCTGCCTCGCAGGTCCTGGCTACAGCGCTGGCATTGTGAGCAATTACTACCTCTTCAAGGACCACTCTCAGGTCTGGCTGCCTTCGGGAAAGAACTGAGATGACTTTTTCCTTTCTTTTTTCTGTTGGCACACTGCATTTATACCAGAGCTAAAAACAGATAGCAACGGGCCATGAAGAAAATTCTTCTGGAAGTCAAGCTTCTCTGGTCGGGTTTGCCTTCAAGTCTTGAAAAAGGTTCGGGTTTTATTTATAGTTTATAAGCCTCTTTAAAGTGCCGGAGTGGCGGAATTGGCAGACGCGCTGGACTCAAAATCCAGTCCGATTCACTTCGGGTGTGGGTTCGACTCCCTCCTCCGGCACCATCCCGGCTTTTAGGATTTCCCTTTTTGAAATTTTGCGGTTTTCTGCCTCTCTGGTGTTGGTGTTTCCCCGGTTCTAACCAGCCCAGAAAATCAGGTTAGAGTTTTTAAGACCTCAGCCAGTTTCTCTACAAAAAGGTCAGCGTTTTCTCTGGTAAAAACCAGAGGTGGCTTTATCTTCAAAACATTCCGGGCTGGTCCATCAGTGCTGACCAGTATTCCCTGGGTTTTCATCTTTTCAATAACCAGAGCTGCTTCCTTACTAGCCGGAATTTTAGTCTGACGGTCTTTGACCAGCTCTACCCCGATAAAAAGCCCTGAACCGCGGACCTCTCCAATGAGCTGCTGATTTTTCTGGAGTTTTCTGAGCTCCCGCAAAAAATGGCTTCCGACTTCTCTCGCCTTTTCCTGAAGCTTTTCTTCCTCAATGGCTTCCAGCACTGCCAGCCCGGCCGCACAGCTTACAGGATTTCCTCCGAAGGTGTTAAAATATTCCATTCCAGTAGCAAAAGCCCGGGCAATTTCTTCAGTAGTTATCACTGCCCCAATAGGATGCCCGTTGCCGATCGGTTTTCCAAGGGTAACTATGTCAGGCAGAGCCGATTGAGATTCAAAACCCCAGAAGTGATGACCGAGACGCCCGAAGCCGACCTGGACCTCATCAGCGATACAAAGGCCACCGGCTTTCCGAACAAGGGCATATACCTTTTTCAGGAATTCGGGCGGGAAGAAAACCTGCCCGGCGCAGCCCATAGCAGTTTCGGCCAGAATACCAACCAGCTTTTTATTTTCTGAAATCAGGTGGTCAATGATTTCAGCTGCCAGGGCAGCATATTTTTCCGAGGTCTTTTCGTTCCGGCCCCGGTATATCCCGCGGTATGGGTCAGGAGTTGGTAACTGATGAACGAAGGGTGGAGCTCCTTTCCCCCCGGGCCCGTTAAATTTATAGGGACTGACCTCTATGAGAGAAGTAAGGTTGCCGTGATAGGCTCCTTCAATCACCAGGATTTCAGTGCCACCGGTGTAGTTTCTGGCCAGACGAAGAGCCAGGTCGTTGGCTTCGCTTCCCGAATTAACCAGAAAACAAAAATTCAGCCGGCGGGGAAATTTACTCAGCAGCTTTTCCACATAAAGGGCCATCTGGTCGTAAAGATACCTGGTGTTGGTATTCAGGGCGGCCATCTGCCGGGTCACTGCTCTCACCACCCGGGGATGACAGTGTCCGATGTGGCAGACGTTGTTTACACAGTCAAGGTAAGTTCGACCCTGAGAGTCAAAAAGATACTGACCAGCTCCTTTAACAATATGGAGCGGACGGCGGTAGGTCAGACTGAGGGCCGGGGAAAAATGGGTCTTTCTGAAAGCCAGGAGTCTTTCTTTCTGGAAAAAGAGGCTGTCTGGCTGGAAGCCACAGGCCCGGTAGAAGAGGCGACGCCATTTCTCCGGATTCTGGGACAGAAGACAGGTGAGAAGTCTTCGAGCCGGGTTTTCTGAGATTCTCATATATTTATTGCCGGGCTCAACTTCTCGCCGCCAGGCAGCCATGGTCAGGCTGATGACCAGCCGGGCCAGAATTAAGTAAAAAAGGACATCTAGTTCTTNNTTTCTGAGAGAGTTGATCCGGGAATAAGAGGCCAGTAGCTGCCTGGCAGTTAGTTCTGGCTGGTCTGATTTCATCAAGGCATAGGTCAGAGCTACGGCTGGCTCAGCCACTAAATAACTTTCTGTCATGTCTCCAAAATCTATCAATCCTTTTAACCTGGTTTCGGAGCCCCTTTTTTCCAGAATGAAATTGTGTTCATTGCCGTCTCCGTAAATTACCTGTCTTCTCAAAATCGACAGATTGGGTAGAACCAGGGTTTCAAACTGGAGGAGACAGTAATCGAGCTGGCGTCTTAGCTCTGGTTCCGGCACGTACTTTAATCTGTCTCTGGAGACAAGGAGGTTCTGGATATCCCAGGGCAGAAACCTTCGACTTCCCGGGTGGGAGAAATCCTGGAGGACCAGGTCAATTTTTCCGAGTAAGGTTCCAGTTTCTCTCCAGAGTTTTTCCGGAATGGATTTCAGTTCAGAAAGAAAATGACCTTCTACGTACTCAAAAAGCCGGAGGTAATAATTTTGTCCGTTTATCTGGCATTCGGCTACCAAACGACCTTCAATTGTAGACAGCGGCTGCGGAAATTCATATTGTGGTAAACACCTTTTCAAGAGAATCATAACCTGGTTTTCAAAGTCTAATTCTTCTGGCCGGTCGAAAGTCGGAGAAACTTTCAGAACATACTTTTTGTGTGATTCATCTATTACCAGAAAGTTTTGAGACCGGTCTCCTGGTAAAAGTTTTAACTCTTCTGTCTTCAGACCAAAGTATTTTCCAGGGAGCTGGTGGGCCTGCTTAAGGTTTAAGGCTGGCTTTCTGTATTCCCAGATAGTCATTTTTTCAGTTATTCTCCTGAGTCTCGTTATTTTACCTAATTCTAATCAAACCAGTAATAGTAAGCAAACCGGGGGTAAAAGTTAAGGTTGATATCAGGCTGGAAATGACTTTAGTTCAGGGAATTTTTTCCGGCGAATGATATCATTGGTATAAAATTGCCTCTTGATGGAAGCATCTCAAAAACCGTGATGGAAAAAAAGGAAGGCTCACCTTATACTGTTGTTTGAATCAAAAACACAGGAGGTGAGCCTTGAAGGAAATCAAAAT
>JGI24185J35167_1000025_pt1 | contig 57925 bp, 48 predicted proteins | sample YNPBryunderm2012_FD_35167 | JGI IMG/M metagenome (IMG submission 35167) | reverse complement strand
GCAAATTCTGGCCTCGGGGAAGCCCATAAAGACCATAGCCCTGGAAGCTGGCTACAAGCCCCTCTATTTTTCTAAATTATTTAATAGGATTTTTGGCCTACCTCCCTCTTCTCTTAGAAAGCTCCTCTGGCAGAGTCCTTGACTAACTCTCGGCCCCTGATTATGATAGACAGAGTGAACGAAGAATTAACCCCAGAAAAAAGTTATTCCGATAAAAAGATATCTAATGACCATAAAGGGAGGTGTTTCCATGCCCAGAAAAACCGGGCTGAGCCTTTTTTTAATTTTCGTCTTTGTGCTGGCCATTACGAACATGAGTGAAGGAGCTTTCAAAAAAGAAGACATCAAGGTTTTTAAGCTGGACAACGGGCTTAAAGTCATTCTCTACGAAGACCACAAGATACCACAGATTTCTTACTACACCTTTTTTAAGGTCGGCTCTCGCAACGAACGGCCGGGATTAACTGGCGTTTCCCACTTCATAGAGCACATGATGTTCAACGGCACCCAGAAATTTGGTCCGGGGGAATTTGACCGCCTGATGGAATTTTACGGCGGTTCAAACAATGCTTACACNAGCGATGACCTGACTGCCTACACCAACTGGTTNCCACCCCATGCCCTGGAAAAAATTATCGAGCTGGAAGCCGATCGGATGCAAGGGCTTATCTTCGACCCACAGGTTTTCGAATCGGAGCGCGGGGTTGTAGCCTCAGAAAGAAGAATGGGTGTAGAGAACAACAACGAAGCCATACTCCAGGAAAATGTCCGGGCCACAGCCATTATGGCTCATCCCTATCACTGGGATGTCATCGGCTGGATGAGCGACATCCTCAACTGGCGCCGGGATGAGGTCATTCAATACTACCGAACCTATTACGCCCCAAATAATGCTGTCCTGGTGGTAGTCGGAGATTTTGACAGCCAGAAAACGCTTGAGCTCATAAAAAAATATTATTCCTCCATTCCGTCTCAGACTCCCCCACCACCGGTGACCACTGAAGAGCCGCCCCAGATGGGCAGAAAAGAAGTGGTCATCAAGAAAGAGGCTCAGACTCCTTCTTTTATGGTGGTTTATCACGCTCCTAAATGTCAGGACCCGGATTTCTTCGTTCTCTCCATTCTTGAAAAGCCACTGCTCCAGGGTCAGAGCAGCCGTCTTTACCGCCGCCTGGTCCGGGAAGAACAGCTGGCAGTTTCTGTTTTCGGCGGCCTGGAAGAAAAAATTGACCCCTACCTTTTCTCAATCTATGTCAAACCAAGAGCCGGAGCTGACCTGGAGAAGATTGAAAGAATAATCGACGAAGAACTGAATAAAATAATCGAACAGGGAATAACTGAACAGGAATACCAGAAAGCGCTGAATATAATTCGCAGCAGTTTTTATTTCAGGCTTCAGACCAATTCGGGAAAAGCCAACCTTTTAGGAGCAACCGAGTTACTTTTTGGAGGCTACGAAAACCTTTTCGCCATGATTGACCGATACGCCTCGGTCAAAAAAGAAGAGATACCGGCGGTAGCCAAAAAATATTTCCACGAGCTCAACAAAACCGTCGGAAAGCTTATCCCGCAAGGAGGGAAATGATGCGCCGATTTTTAACTATAATTCTGGCAATTTTCATAATTACTAAGGTGATGGTTATGGCTTCAGTCAAACTGCCCCAGCCTGAAAAAATTGTCCTCAAAAATGGTTTAACGGTCTATTTTCTCAAAAACCCTGAACTGCCCCTGGTGAGTTTCAGGATTTTAATTCCTGGAGCCGGCACCGCTTTCGAGCCGGCCGGGTATGATGGTCTGGCCAGCCTGACCGCCAGCCTGCTGCTCAAAGGCACAGCCACCATGACCGCAGAAGAAATAGCTGAAGCTCTGGATTTCATGGGTTCCAGACTGAGTATTAGCGACTCTGAAGAATACGCCAGCGTTTCCGGAGAATGTCTTTCAGAACATCTGCCCCGCCTTTTCCAGATTACAGCTGAGTGTCTTACCCAGCCTACCTTCAAAGAAGATGAATACCAAAAAGAGCTAGCCAGGAAAATAGACAGTCTGAAAGCCATCAAGGATAATCCGGGTGCTGCGCTTCGTCAGTATTTCCGCAAAGCCTATTTTGGCGACCATCCTTTTGGGCAACTATCCTCTGGTACCGAATCCTCCCTGAAAAAAATTAACCTGGAGGAAATTAAAAAATTCTTCCGCACCCGCTATCGCCCTGATGTTGCCATTATGGCAGTAGTCGGAGACCTCGACCGGGAAGCTCTGATTAAAATCCTCAACCAGACCATAGAAAAATGGGCCAGGCCCGAAACTCCTCCCCTGCCGACAGTAATCCCCCCACTACCAGCCCCAAAGGGGAAAAAGCTCATCCTGGTGGACAAACCAGATGCCACCCAGAGCTATTTTGCCCTCGGTGCTCCTGGCTACCCGATAGGAGACAGGATTACTACCAGAGCCAGCCTGATGAATACCCTCTGGGGAGGCCGCTTCACTTCCTGGCTAAACACCGAGCTCAGGATAAAAAGAGGATTGACCTACGGAGCAAGCAGCAGCTTCCAGTCCTGGAAGGCCGGTGGCCTGTTTATGGCTTCTTCCTACACCAGAAACGATAAAATCGGTGAAATGCTGGAAATAACCTTTGACCTGTTGAAGAAAGCCCGGGAAAAAGGCTTTACGGCTGAAGAAACCGAAAGCGCCCGCAACTACCTTCTGGGTCAGTTCCCACAAACTCTGGAAACCAATGGAGCTAAAGCCTCAGCTTACCTGAGGCTTATTTACTACGGGCTCGGCCTGGATTACTACGACCGATACCTTCAGGAAATCAGTTCGACCAAACCGGAAGATCTGAAATCAGCCACCCGCCTGCTTCCGGACCGGGACTTCGTGCTGGTGGTGGTAGGTAAGGCCGAAGAAGCCAGAAAACAGCTCAGCCGGTTCGGCCAGTTCCAGGAGAAGAAAATTACCGACCCCGACTTTTAAGCTGCCTGGCTGTGGGCTGGCTTTTCCCGAGGAAAAGTCAGCGGCTGAAAAGCCAGTTATCCCCAATCCGGGGCTGAAGTCATCTCCGGTTGGCAGCCTGGGTTTATACAGCCGGGATTTTTGTTGAGCCCCTGGCCGGCTGACATGATCTTCTAATTTACCCGTGGACCAGCTCAGGACCCGAATTTATAGCTTCAAGCCCACTACCTGGACAGGCAGCATTTATCCAGCCACCAGACACAGCACCGGGTTACTTGAATAAATTCAGGAAGACGGTGATAATCAGGGCGTTGGTGAAATCAATGAAAAAGGCTCCGACCATCGGCACCACCAGAAAAGCCCGCGGGGCCCGGCCGTAGCGCTCAACGATGGCTTTCATGTTAGCCATGGCGTTGGCCGTGGTGCCTAAAGCAAAGCCACAGAAGCCAGAGCTCATAACCGCGGCTTCGTAATCTTTTCCCATGAGCCTAAAGATTACAGTCGCACCCAGGGCCACCAGCACTACCTGGACCAAAAGAATCACCAGCATCGGCAGAAAAAGACCGGCCAGCTCCCAGAGCTTCAGGGTCATCAGGGCAATCACCAGAAAAAGATTCAGGGCCACATGACCGATGTCGTCTATTATTTTCTGGTCGAGGCCAAGCCAGCCAGTGAGGTCGTCAAAATTCCTGATGATGGCGGCCACGAACATGGCCCCGATATAGGCCGGCAGAGTGAGGCCCAGGCGGGCAAACCACTGGCTGACCCAGGAGCCTGCCCACATGGCCACCAGGATGATGACCACACTTTTCAAAAGCTCAAAGGAGCTCCGGCCTGGGGGTTGAGAGCTTTTTCCCTTCCGGCTTAACATTTCTTCCACAATTTCTTCGGCTTCGAGTTCTGGCAGGTCAGAGCCTTTCAGAAGACGCTTTTTGAGCTTATTTTTTTCTATTAAAAAAGTGCCAACCGGGCCGCCGAGATGGCCTCCAGAAATTATTCCAAAAATGGCGGCCGCCACGGCAGCGGTGGTAGCAGCCCTTACCCCGGCCTGTTCAAATACCGGGCCAAAAGCCAGGGCTGTAGCCGGACCGCCGGTCTGGGTAACCGAGCCGCAGATTACACCGAGCAACGGGTTGAGGCCGAAAGGCAGGGCCAGGACTATCCCCATGATATTCTGGGCAATAACCATGCCTGTGGCCATCAAGAAAAAAAGTAAGACCTGGGGGCCACCCACCTTGAGCAGCGACAGGCTGGCGGCAAAACCGATGGTGGTAAAGAAGGCAATCATCAGCGGGTCGCGCAGGGTAGTGTCGAATTGAATTGGTGTAATCTGGTAGTGATGAAAAAACAGGGTGATCAGGGAAACAAGAAGACCTCCAACGACCGGAGCCGGGATGTTAAACCGGTCCAGAGGTTTTATTGAGCGCCGAAGCCCATAGCCAGCAAAAAGTACCACTCCGGCAAAAGCGACCGTCTGAATCAGGTCAAGCTTCAACACCTGAGTTCCTTTCAATTTTATTTTTCAATTATCTTGATTTTAAGATTTAACATTTTCAGCTTAAATTCTCAACAATTTTTTACTGAGCGCCGCTTGCAAAATTTTAAAGCTTAAACTGAGCTTTTTATTTTAGCTTTCAGATACTTTCGGCCAGAATCAACGCAGGCTGATAGTGGCAAAAGGAAAATGAGGTAAGTTTAAGAAATAATTAAAGGCTCAAATTTTATTCAGCCTGAGGCCAGAGAGATGATTTATCAAAGCCTACACTCCGGTTTAAATCAATGCTCTTCAATCAGGTTCGGCTTTGGCCTGATTGTATTTTTTTCACCTGCTAAGGGAAAAACTTCAGGCTTTTTTCCTGGAAGCAGCCTTTTCCAGCAGCCGCTGCCTGGTATAGGGAATCAACCCGCCAGCATCGATGATGGCCTGCCTGGCTTGAGGCAGCGGTTCTACCTGGAATTCTTTCCCGGAAGTCTGGTTAATAATTTTATCAGGCAGGATTTCCAGTTCATCACCTTCTTCGGCCTCAATTTCCGGGCAGACAACTACTTTCAAGCCCAGATTGATGGCATTCTGGAGAAAAATTCGGGCGAAATTCTTAGCCACGATTACCAGCTCGTGCCCTTTTAAGGTTGAGGCCGCCTGTTCACGGGAAGAACCGCAGCCAAAATTCTTGCCAGCCACCACGATGCTTCCAGCCGGAATCTCGCCTTTTTTCAGCTGGGCATTGAATTCAGGGAAGTCGGCAAAAGCATACTGGGGAGTTTCGGTGGGCAGGACCGTGGCCATGAATCGACCGGGATAAATGATGTCGGTGGAAATGTCATCACCCAGTTTCAAAACCACTCTGGCCATGTTATTTGCCTCCTTTCCTGGGGTCGGTGATATAACCGGTCAGGGCCGATGCCGCGGCCACCGCCGGGGAGCAGAGATAAACTTCAGCCCTGGGATTACCCATCCGGCCTTTGAAATTGCGATTGGTGGTAGACAGGGCTACTTCCCCGTCGCCCAGAGCCCCCTGGTGCACTCCCAGACAACAGCCGCAGCCCGGATTCATTACTACTGCTCCAGCTTTGACCAGGTCGGCCAGGTAGCCGAGCTTCAAAGCCTGCTGGTAGATGCGGAAAGAAGCCGGGAAAACCAGCATCCTCACTCCCCTGGCTATTTTCTTGCCCTTTAGTATTTTAGCTGCCACAGCCAGGTCATCCAGGCGGCCGTTGGTGCAGGAGCCGATGACAATCTGGTCTACCTTAACTTTTCCCACCCGGCCAACTGGTTTAACGTTGTCAACCATGTGCGGGCAGGCCACCTGTGGTTCCAGCTCCGACACATCTATTTCTACTATCTGGTCGTATTCAGCATCCGGGTCAGGCCCGAAGACTTCAACTTTCCCTTTCACCCCGGCCTCTTCTTTTAAGTAGCGCAGGGTTTCTCCGTCCGGGGGGACGATACCCGAAGTGGCTCCGGCTTCCACCGACATGTTGCAGATGGTCAACCGGCCGGAAGTAGACATTTTTTCCACAGCCGGGCCGTGAAATTCCAGCACCTTAAAGTTAGCTCCTTCGGCCGAGATTTTTCCAATCAGATAAAGGATAAAATCCTTGGGCAGAACATAGCGGCCAAAGCGCCCGGTGGCTACCACCTTGATGGTCTCAGGCACTTCCACATTGACCGCCCGCCCGAGAGCCCAGACCGAAGCCATTTCTGTAGCTCCAATGCCAAAGCTGAAAGCCCCCAGGGCTCCGTGAGAAGTGGTGTGGCTGTCGGTGCCAACCACCACCGTTCCCGGGAGCACGTAGCCGCTCTCGGGCAGAATTTGGTGACAGATGCCGCCTTCATCCCCGCGAATGTCATGAAATTTTTTAATCTTCTGGGCGGCTACAAACTCTCTTATTTTTTTCTGGTTGGTAGCTGTCTTGGAACTCTCGGCCGGCACCCGGTGGTCAAGGATGATGGCAATCTTATCCGGGTCCCAGACCTTCGGCTTAAGCCCGGTATCTTTATAAATCTCCAGAAACTGATTGATGACCAGAGCCGCATTCTCATGCGACATGGCCAGGCTGACCTTTGGTTCCACTACCTGGCCGGCCGCAACTTTTTTCTGGCCGGTGGCCCGGGCCAGGATTTTTTCCACCATTGTCATGCCCATAGCTAAACCTCCTTCCCGGCTTGGGCCGGTTTTTCTTATATACTGCTTAATTTCAAGCTCTATCTGGGCGCTCCTCTCAGGTCTAATCAACTTGACTTCCAGGCTGTTTTCGGCCGGCTCAGCTGAAATTTCTACTTATACTTGCACTCCAGCTTTTCTTTAGGCAGATATTCTTCTTCCAGCTTCCGGTATTCCTTCAGCCCGACAAAGGTGGTGAACTCTTCAAAAGGAGTTATCCATCTGGTCTCTCCTGGGAGAATTCCGTCGGGCGAGTTCTTCAGAGCCGTGAAGAAATCCGTCAGGGCCCTGTGCATCACCATGATTGAGGCCACGGGAATAGACACCCGTCCCACACCCATTCTGGCCAGCTCCGGAATGGGTATCAGCTCGGTCTTAACTCCGGTAATGGCATCCATCAGATTGACCGACAGCGGCCCTTTGATTTCTTTCACCGCTCTTTCAATGTCGGCCCGGCTCTTTATCCCATCAATGAAGACCAGATCAGCTCCGGCTTCTAAGTACATTTGGCAGCGGCGGATAGCCTCATCCAGACCGGCAATGGCAAACACATCTGTCCGGGCGTTGATGATAAAATCGGGGTCAAGCCTGTCCCGGACTTTAGCACAGGCTTTTATTTTCCCGACCATCTCTTCGGCCGGTATGACTTCTTTTCCAACCAGATGGCCGCAGCGTTTGGGGAAAACCTGGTCCTCTATATTCATGCCGGCCGCACCCATGGTAATGACCCGCTCGGTTACCCAGGCCGCATTGACGGCATTACCGCCGCCGGTGTCCAGGTCAGCCATGACCGGAATGCTGACGGCCTGAACTATGTTCCAGGTCATATCCAGAATGTCTTTCATCTGAACCAGCCCCACATCCGGCTTACCCAGGAGCGAACCGGCCAGCCCGAAGCCAGAAACCTGAATAGCTTCAAAACCGCACTTTTCAATGATTTTAGCACTCAAAGCATCATGACATCCCGGGACAACTACTGCCCGGCGTTCCATAATGGCTTTTCTGAGAATTGTGGTCTTCTTCATTTAACTCTCCTTTAATTGCTTTAATTTGAAGAAATATTATAATAAGAAAAATTTACTTTTGCCACTGACTTGAGGCCTATAAGTGGATAAAAGAGACAGACTGAATGAGGTCCTGTTAGGCTGGCTCAAGAAAAGCCCTCCCCCGGCCCGGCGGGCCCTCTGGGCTGCCTGCTTCGGCTGGATGCTCGATTCCTTCGACGTGATGCTTTACGCTCTGGTTCTGGCTCACCTGATGCGCGACCTGTCCATGTCCAAGCCAACCGCAGGACTACTCGGTTCTCTGACTTTACTGGCTTCGGCCTTCGGGGGGATGATCTTCGGAGTTGTCGCTGACCGCCTTGGTCGGACGGTGGCCCTGAGAGCCTCAATCTTGATTTACTCGGTTTTTACCTTTATGTGCGGTCTCGCTCAGAACGTTTATCAGCTTGGACTCTTCAGGGTTTTTCTCGGCCTGGGCATGGGTGGCGAATGGGCCTCCGGGGCGGCCCTGGTCTCAGAATACTTTCCCTCTGAAAACCGGGGCAAAGCTCTTGGCTTTATGCAGAGCTTTTGGGCTGTAGGCTATGCTCTGGCTGCTGTGGTTACGGCCATTGTTTTGCCCAGCTTTGGCTGGCGGGCCGTGTTTTTTGTGGGAATCGCCCCGGCTCTTCTGGTTTTCTGGATCAGGTCAAAGGTAGAGGAGCCTGAACTCTGGAAAAAAGCCAGGACGAAAAAAAATCTCTTCAATGGAGATTTCCAGAGTTCAGCTCAGAACAGCCAGTCATTTGATACCCAAAAAGATATTAACAGAGCCGGAGTTACTTCCCGGGAAGAGAAAAAGCGAAGAATTATTACCGGGCCGCTACTGAGAGTTACCCTGGCTGTAACTTTGATGAACGCCCTGACCATGTTTTCCTGGTGGGGTTTCAATCTGTGGATACCAGGTTATCTCTCTTTGAGTCCGGAACAGGGCGGAATAGGCCTTTCAACCAGGAACATGTCTTTTCTGGTCATCTTCATGCAGTTCGGGATGTGGCTGGGTTACCTTACTTTTGGTTATATCAGTGATGCCCTGGGACGTAAAAAGAGCTACCTTATTTACCTTCTCTCAGCCAGCCTTCTGGTCTTTCTCTATTCCATCGGCCGGGCCCCTCTTCTTCTTTTCTTCCTCGGACCGGTAGTGGCTTTCTTTGGCACTGGATACTTTTCGGGCTTCGGAGCCCTGACGGCCGAGCTTTATCCTACCCGTATCAGAGCAACACTGCAGGGCATCACCTACAACAGCGGCCGGATTGTTTCGGCTGTAGCTCCTCTGGTCATCGGCTCCATGGCCCAGGAACAGGGTTTTTCAACAGCCTTCTTACTGGTCTCGGCATCCTTTATCCTGGCTTCTCTGACCTGGATTCTGATACCGGAAACGAGGGGTCGGGAGCTGGATTAGAAGGAAACCAGGAATACTCCTGATAAATATAAAAGATTGCCTCCTTATAAATTTAATTCCTACTAAAATGGTAGGAATAATAGCAGTTAGGGAAATTACTTTTAAGCGATTCTTAGATTCGGGTTTTTTACCTACTGAGGGAATCTTTCTATTACCCAGGAGCCCCGGGCAGACGCTTTAAAAACTGTAAATCCAAAAAACCACAGAAAGAACCCTGACTAGTCCCCTTGAAAACCGGAGCCAATTTTTCTCCAAACCGGATGAAAACACCCATCAGACCCAAAGCTTGAAGAAATTATTGAGTGAATTTTTCTTTATTATCAGTCTATCTTTATTATCAATCTATTCCATATTTTTTTAACAGATTCTCCGGCACCAAACCTTCCGGAGTCCAGTGCTGCTGCTGGTAATAAGACTCAAGAATAGCGTTGTAAAGGACGGGGTCTACCGCCCGGCCGGCCTGTGGTCCGGCAGTCAGCGGCTCGGTGAATTTTGTCGGGATGAAGGCGTCATATTCTCTGGTTCTGCCCTGCTGGTTATTGACATAACGTTCGAGAGCATAAATCCTTCGGCCGCATTCTTTGAGACTTTCAGCAGTGTACTCTATTCCGGTCAGAGCCCGGTACATTTCCAGAAAATCAGGCGAGGTAAAATCTTCGGTGAAAAAGTCGCAAAGTCCCAGAGAATCAGTCAGAGCCTTTCCCAGCTGACTGCCAGCCACGTAAGCAGCCAGGTTTTCGGCTCCGCTCAAGCCGCCTTCCTCAGCCTGAATGGTCCAGGCATAGGTGTGGTCACCCCTTCCCCGGTTTGAAGTCCCATAAGCAGTAAACATTCCGGGAAAGACCTTCGGCTCAATCCCGGCATAGCCCAGACCGGCATAGGCTGTGGTCAAACAGCGGACGATTTCTTCGGGACTGGCACTGGCTCCGGACTTGATTAACTCATCAGCCACCAGGTCGGTGGGCCGGCCTAGAATTCTTCCCAGGTCCGTGCTACCATAAACTATCTGTTCCAGAGTCTCAATCATACTCCGGGTATTTCCAAACTCCGGAGCCTCAGGAAACTTCAGCCAGCCTTTTTCCTGAAGTTCCATGGCTCCGGCCATAACGCTGCCAAAGGTCATGGTATCCACTCCGTATTCGTTACAGAGGTGATTAAGATAGAAGATGCCATCTCGGTCTGTCAGACAGCAGTTTATCCACAAGGCGATGGTCTCAAATTCCGGCCGCACCCCATCATGAGCATAAGGACCGCTGTTCACGGTGGCCCTGCGGGTGCAGAGGATGTGGCGGCAGCGGTTGCAGACTTTATGCTGGCCGGAGATTTCTAGAAAGGCTCTGGTTGAAACTTTCTGGTAGAGTTCGGGGTCAAAATAGCCTTCGTCAAAGTTATGCCAGGGCAGATAGCCACCCACTTTTCCCAGATAACCGCCATGAAAAGCCCGGTCCAGCCACCAGGTGGTTCCGGTTTCAGGCCGGAAAGAAGCAGTCCAGTTGGGGTCGTTGACGTGAGCCCTGACAGCCTCGTCAATGGCCCTGGCTTTTTCCAGAAATTTATCCTTATCGTAGACTTCAGGCAATTTCCGCCCGTAAGCAGTAATGGCCACCAGGTTCTTGGAGCCGAAAACAGCTCCGGCTCCGCCCCGGCCAAAATTCCGGTGATAATCAGCAGTTAAACAGGCAAAAGCCACCTGGTTCCAACCAGCCGGTCCGGTGCAAACAGTGGAAGAACCAGGGTGTTTCCGGCTAAGAAAATCAATGATTTCCGAAGCCCGCCGCAGCACTTTTCGGCCGTTTTTTTCTTCAAAAAGCTCTTTTTCAACTTCCAGAATTTCCACCCGGCCTTCAACTACCAAAAGCCGGACGGGTTTTTCAGCTTTCCCATCTATTATAATCTGATCAAAACCAGCTCTTTTCAGCATGTTGGGGAAAAGCCCCCCACAGCTTGAATGTGTAAGCAACCCGAAAACAGGCGGCCGAAAACCCAGCCAGGGTTTTTGAGCCGGAGAGTAAGTGAAGGGACTGATAAAAGAACAGGACCCTCTCCCGGCTGTAGGAATGGAGGTGTCGTTGAGCGAAGAATTGCCGATTATTATCCGGTTGGCAGGTGAGAGCGGGTCTTTAAGCCAGCCTCTGGCTTTCAGGTGACGGTATATAAGATAGGCCTGAAGGCCACGACCGCCAAGATAAAGTTCATAAAGATGGGTCTCGGCTTCCCTGACCTCGACCTGTCCGGCACTGAGGTCAACAAACGCCCATTTGCCAGTATAGCCACCCAAAACTTTTTTATCAGCCATAATTACTCCTCAGTTGAATTTTTAGTTATAAATTTATCTGCCTGAAAATTATAAATCTCTGACTGCCTTGAAGCAAACATTTTATTCAGGCTGCTGTTTTCAGAGGAAAGAAAATTACGATTAACATATTTTAGGCAAAAATAACCTCATCAAACCACTATATCCCTTTGACAGGTGAATTATAAAAATATAGACAACCTGTTAACTTTCTGCCCGGTTCACGGTAACAGACAAAAGTCATTATTTAAATTCTTTAAAAACAGAAAAAGACTGGCAAGGCAAAAAGCCAGGTAAGTAATGAAATAGAAAGCCTGAGAACTAATCACTGCTTCCCTGGATTGAACCGCAGGTCAGGTTAATTTGTCAGCCGGTTAAAACTTAAAACCAGAACTCAGAGTCTTTATTCAATCCCGCTCCGACCTCTTCCGCTGTAGATAACCGGGCGAGGCAGAAAAAGAATTTTCAGGTCCTTAAGATTCTGGCCGGGTTTTATTTCCAGCTTTATCGGGAATTCAACCTGGGCTTTTACACCCCGGGGAAGAGTTTCCTCCTCTATTAAAAGCTCATAACGACCGGGCAGGATATTCTCAAAAACAAAATTGCCTTTCTGGTCAACAAAGTTGCTCAGCTCTTCGGTCCTCATTTTCTCGAGAGAAGCCGGCAACTCCTCGGCAGGAATGGGTTTAAGAATGACCAGGATATCCTTGAGAGGCTGGTCATCTTCATCCAGGTAGCCGTTTTTGTTGACATCCAGAAAAACCTTCCCCCCTACAGTGGCTCCTTCTACCAGCATAAAATCCAGCCTGGTTGACCTTCTCCTTTCCACTACTACTTTCTGAAATTCCGGGCTTAAAAGATAAAACTCAGCCGGGATGTTTCTGACATCAAGACTGAGGGTGTGCAGGCCTTCCGGAACCCGGCTAAAAGCGAATCGCCCACTGCGGTCTGATTCAACCCCGCTTCCATCCTCAAGCTGAAGCCAGATTCCGGGAAAAACCTGATCCTCGCGGTCAAAAATCCCGTTTAAGTTGCGGTCAGCAAAAACCAGCCCCTCAATTTTACCGGTCCCCCCGAGAGCCGGACCGGAGGTTTTCCCCTGATAGACTGGAGCTTCTCCCCAGTTAAAGCGCCGGTCAAGCCTCACTGTAAACCAGTAGTTAGCCGGCCGGTCCGAATCCAGGGGCCAGCTGGCCCGAAAGTCAAAGCGCATTTTAATCCCGTATGGCAGCATCCGGCCCAGACCGAGATAAAGTTCCATCATTCTCATTGATTGAGAGGTCAGATACCAGAAGCTCTGGTTCGAATAGGTTAGCTCGCCATAAAAATCCGAGCCCAGGAAAAATGGAGAATAATGAGCGAGGCGTACCCGGTTGAGAGCCGAAGTTTTATTTTCCAGATAATCATAGAAACGTCCGTTTTCCACTTCGAGCAACAAATAAGAGCTCCGAAGATGATTGTACCGGAGGCCCGCATAAAATGAAGGTGAGGTAAAGTCTCTCTGTTCCTGGACCCGGTCATCATAACGCTGGAACCTAACTCTGAAATAGGGGTAAAATTGGCCCAGGTTCCTGGCCAGCTGAAGATAAAAACCCGGGCTAAGATAATTACGGTAAGTATCATCTGGCCTTCTGGATTCGGCCCTGATCAAATCCAGCCTCAGAGTAAAGTCAGGCCAGGGTGGATTGATAAGAGAAAATCCTGAATGAAGGCGGAGAAAATCGGTTGTGTTGAGCTCTATTCGCCTCTGAACATTATCATGAAAATAATCCGCCGAACCAAATATAAACAGAGCCCGGCTCGGCTGAGACCTCCAGGACAGAAACACTCCTTCCTGGTCGCGGTCATAGGCAAATTCGCTGCTCAGACTCTTAAAATCAGGTTCTATTCTCCGATAACTTAGCTCTAAAAAAGACCTTCGGAAATCAACCTGAATTCCGTGTCGGACTGAAGCCCCGGTCAACCTGGTAACCCCATCACCAGAACGGGAAAAACTGACCTGGTTATCGCTCACAAACCTGATTTGATTATTCAACTTTAGCTCAGACTCAAAAAGCAACAGGTCATTTCTCCTGGTCAGTAACTCCCCACTCCAGGAAGTTTCATTCTCACTGTGGACGAAGCCAAAGCCAAAGGTATAGGCTTCCTCAGGACTGAAGCGGAGCAGAAGCCCGGAGGCGGTCTGGTCAGTAAGCTGGTAGAAAGAACCAAAAAGACCGCTTAACCTGGCCACCCGGCCGGTGAAAAAATCCAGCTCTAATTTCTTATAATGAAAACCGACATTGAATCCGCGTAAATAATTAAAGGCCGGATAATAATTTGTTAATTTATAACCAAGCCGGGTCAGCTGAAAACTCTGGTCACCGAGCCTTAACCTCAGCCCAAATTTACCATACTGAAAGCCCTGCCAGCTAAGATACCAGTGGGCTGCTTCCAGACCAGTTCCAGATATCCGGCCGTCAAACCAGCCGTTTAGCTGTCCGTAATTCAGCGTTTTTTGATAAAGTTCAAGGTGAAATATGTTCTCATACTGGTTAGTAAAATATAAAAGGTCGCTCTGAGAGTAAACCCGACTCCTGTTCCAGAAAGAAAGGTTCAGGTAGCCCTGCTGGGCCCGGAGTTCCGCTGGGGAAATTATGGTCAAAAAAATTGCTATAGCGATCGCTATCTGAAAAATAATGAATAAATCAATTAATTGAAATTTCTGCCCCGCACTTTTCCTGGCCTCAGCCTCATTGACCAGTTTGCCTTTCATTTTACCCTTAAACCTATATCAACGAGGCAGTAAAAGTTACCACCTGAGAGTACTCACCTGCCAGATGGTCCCACGAGTTCTGAAAATAAAAAACTATTTCTCCCTCCCGACGCCCCCTGCTCTGGGCCAGAAGAACATTCTGACCGGCCACCAGTACCCCATTTAAAAAAGGTGGATTAGGGGCAGCCCTCCAGGAAACAGTGTTGATGGGAAGCACATTGCCTTCGGCACTTACCAAATTACCTTCCGCCCTGATGTAAAGAGCCCAACTGCGGTTGGGAGGCCGGGTAGTAATCTGAACACTGACCGGAGTGCTGGCTTCAATTAAAGGCTGGAGGTCAGGGTCAGCCGTTGGGAAGACTACAGATGTGGGAGAAATGTTCAAGGTTATGGTCCACTGGAGAGGTTCAGGGGTTATTCTGGAATAAACACCGCCTTCAAAGCATAACAAAAAGCAGGAAAAAAGAGCCAGCCGGATTATCAGTTGGCCTAACTCTTTTAGCTTACTTTGAATACCCATCCCTCAGACCCCCTCAGCCAGAATTGTAGCTGTAGTTCGGTAGCTGCCAGGGGCAAAATTTGGATCTTCGGCAAAAAAGAAATGAATAATTCCCTTAAAACTGCCTGAGCCCTTCAACCTGGCCAGCAAAACTGGGCCAAGCTTGCTCATGGTTCCGGGTAAGAAGCCTTCCCCTTCAGCCTGCCAGCTAATTCTTTCCACGGGAATTACATAGCCTGAAGAGGTGTCCACCAGGTCAGAATGAGCCTGCACCCAGAGGTTTAGTTCCGAGCTGGAGTTGTAATTGGTTTTTACGACCAGGTCCAGAGGTCCCTCGTTGGCTGGAATTGTCTGAGGCTGACCAGAAGAGGAGCTTCGGGTGAAAGAAATAAAAGAAGTGCTGATCTCCAGCTTGGCTCTTTTTTCCACCAGTACCGTCAGCCTGAGACTGGCAGCGCTCTGTCCATAAGACCGGGTCAGAAATACACCGGTCAGCAAAACCAGAAAAAGCAGCCAGAATGTTGAGAGCCGTCTCAAGTTTAAAAAATTTTTTGGTCTGGCTTTCATCACCTCTTTCTCCTGGCTACTTTACCTCAATTACTTTTTCTATAGCCAGCAGTTCATCCCGCCCGATATCCAGGCGAGCTTCCAGTTTATATTCTCCCGGTGGAAGCTTTTCTTCGAGTTTTAAAACCACCACTCGCTGGCTCCCGGGCAGAACCGGTTCATCGGGAACTGAAAGAGTAATGACTTTTTTGCCTTCAGACCTCCTTACCTGAATCTCTCCCTTAAGCCTGAAATGGGTCTTTCCCAGATTTTTCAGAAAGAGTTTAATCAATTGATTATCCCCGGTTGATTCAAAGGTCAGGTCTTCAAGGCTTCCTTCTACCTGAACTTTACCCACCACCACATAGACCGCAGCCACTATCTTTCCTGTAAAGGCTACCTGACCCAACCGGCTGCTGCCACCGGTTTCTGGAACGTTCTCAAAAGAAACTGCGGCATGGTAACCAGCAGATTCAGCTTCTGCCGGTACGCTGACGGTGAAACGCACCGAACGCATCTCACCCGGTTGCAACCTGAAATCAAAAGGGTTAATCCTGATCCAGTCTTTACAGGAAAAATTCACGGGCTCGTTGCCGACGAACATCCTGGTTCCATCTTCTTTTAAATACCAGTTTTCAGAATAAGCTTTTATCCGCATCGGCCTGGAAGAATTGTTTCTGACGTAGATAACTTCGGTCACCTGGGTTCCAGGTTTTGCTTTGAGTTCAAATCTGATAGGAGTAACTCCAAAATAGATCTGGGCTGCGGCAGTCAAGATGAGACCTAAACCGGAAAACAAAATCAAAACTATTTTAAGGCTCTGTTTCCAGCCGGATGCCATTTTAAAACCTCCTGCCGCCAACCTGATTTTTATAATTTTAAGGCAACGCCCCTTACCGGTCAAATAAAAAGGAGAGGGCCTTCCCTCTCCCTTTTTCATCTCTTTCCAGAAAAGATTTCAAACTTTGGACAGGGTGTAAGTTGCGGTTATAGAATAGGTTCCAGGCTCCTGAGTGACATAATCACGAAGGAAGGAGAAGTTAAGCTGTCCGGTTCGCCAATGGAAAACTGAACCAGACCACTGACCAACAGTCACGGCCGTTCCTGCCTGAAGAGAACCAGCTTGATAACCGCTGCCAGAAACTGTCCAGCTGACAGTGCTGGCCGGAATGGTCGAATGAAAATCACCAGAGGCGGTTACCGTAAGCCGGAGAGAAGAGGCCGGAACTATGATGGCAAAGACCCTGACATCTACCGGGTTTTCATTGGCCGCTATCTGAAGAGTTCCCGGTGTCTCACTGATTGAAGGAGCCACATCAGTGAAAGTAACACTGTTGGTACCGATATAAAGGTCATACCATTCAGCCAGAGTTACCTGAAAAGTAACATCCTTAGTGGTCAGAACCTGGGCCTGAGCGTGGACCACACCCAGCAATAAAAAACCCGCTATCCCAAAGTAACTTAAAAGCTTCCTGCTCACCTGAGCATACCTCCTGACAAAAATTTTCAGAGGATTATAGCGCAGGAAATATGCCAGGTCAAGAAATATCTTTTTAAATTCTATAAATCTTTTAATATCAATAAATTAAAATTTTCAATTTTTTACTCTTTTTTTCGACTCACCTTAAATTGGGTGAGATTTTTGTCATTGGCCTGCAATTTTTGTAACTAATCTCCTTTTATTTTTATATTTTATTCTCCTTCATAACGAGCTAAGTACAAAGACTGCCCTATAGGCTTTTCCATTCTCACCTTCAGGGTTGAGGAACAGTAATTTACCGGACTTCAGGCCCTGACCCCGCCAGACTGCCAGAACCATCTCCTGCCCGGTTTTTATAAATCCTGATCCGCTCAGATCGCCTTCCCCTATCCATTGCAAAACCTCAGAAGAGTTATCTTCTCTTGAATAAACGGTTCCTTTAAGAACGATTGTTTTATGAACCCCGGCCGAGAGAAGGGCTTTAACCTGGATACTCTGGCCGGTGGCAATCTCAGTCTCCAGGGTTAAATCCTGATTTCCAGCCCCGGCACCAGGCAAAGCTCTCTGACCAATCTCCAGCACCAGCCATTCTTGAAGATTCAGAGAAAATCTGGACGAAACCGACGTCTCAGCCAGCAGAGGGTTGAAGGCAAAAGCCCAAAGGCAGATGGCTGCTGTTGCCATCCACTTTTTTATTATATTTATCTTCTTCATCTTTTTCATATTTAGGCTCCCATCGTTTTTCTACTTTTAATTCAGCAACATCTGTGCCAGATCTGTATTTTATAAATTATTGAAAATAAATGAGATAAACGGATGGTTTAAAATTTGTAGTGTTCGGAAATATTACAGTTTAAGGAAGGAAGACTATTATCAAGCGCTTTATTTAATTATTAATTGTTTAATATCAACAATTTACTAATAAAAATAGCTTATGTTTGCTTTTGTTACACTTTATCTTTTTTCAGTCTTTTAATCACAATCTTACCTATATTTATTCTATTATTTTTTAGAAAACGTAATTCCGCTTAAAAAATNGAAAAAAATCCCGGACCGTCAGCCAGTTCAACTTTCCAGCCCGTAGCGACGGAGTTTCCGGTAAAGAGCCGGCCGGGATATCCCGAGTTTCAGGGCCGCTTTTTGTTTGTTAAAGCCGACAGCTTTAAGCACTTCCTGGATATGCTTTTTTTCTATTTCAAAAAGCGTCAGGTCGGTATAGGGATAAGGAAGTTTATTTTCCTCAGCTTCCTTCCAGTTCAAAAGATTTTCCGGCAGATGTTGAAGGTCGATAAAGCTTTCGGTGGTTAAAGCCACGCCTCTCTCTATTACTTTTTCCAGTTCCCTGATATTCCCGGGCCAGTCGTAATCGATCAGTATTTTTTTTGTTCGGTTGGAAAGGCCTCTTACATTTTTCTGGTACTTCAGGTTATACTTCTCTATAAAATGAAGGATTAAAAGAGGAATATCTTCCTTTCTTTTGCGCAGCGGCGGGAGTTCTATGGTTGCCACATTTATACGGTGAAAAAGGTCTTCCCGAAAATGGCCGGCTCTGACTTCGGCTCTCAAATCGCGGTTAGTAGCGCAGACTACCCGGGCTTCCACTCTTTCTGAACGGTTAGAACCAAGAGGTCTGAAGGTGCCTTCAGCTATGAACCGCAGCAGTTTGGCCTGGGCACTCAAAGGCACCTCGCTGATCTCATCAAAAAATATTGTTCCGCCCTCAGCCGCTTTCAGCAAACCTGGCTTACTGCGGTCCGCTCCGGTAAAAGCTCCTCGCTCGTAGCCAAAAACTTCAGATTCGAACAGCGTTTCTGGAAGGGTGGGACAGTCAACAACCACCCAGGGCCTTTCCTTTCGGGGGCTGAGGTTATGGATAGCTCTGGCAGCCAATTCCTTGCCGGTCCCGGTCTCCCCGGTTATCAGCACCGTAATCTGGTGTTTGCTCAACCGCTCAAGCAGCGAGAAAATTTCCAGCATGACCGGGTTGCGGCTAACCATCCCCTCAAACACATATTTACCGGCCAGTTCCTTTTCCAGCTGATAGGTCTGCCGGCGGATGGAAATCTTTTCTTTGAGCTTTGTAAGGCTCTGCTGAAGGTCGGAGGGCCGCAGTGGCCAGCTCAGATAATCCAGAGCCCCAAACCGCAGGGCTTGAGCCACAACCACTTCTTTTTCTGCACTGCCAACAATGATTACTTCCAGAAGCGGGTCATATTCTTTAACCTGGTTCAAAATCTTAAAAGTCTGGTCAAGATTTTCTTCCCGATGGATGATCAGAACCCTGGGTTTCTCCTGATTTATCCTCCATAAAAAATCATCTTCCGGGGCTAACAGGCTGAGCTGGTAATCTGTCCCGGCAAGAGCATTTTGAATATCCTGAATCAGGCTCTGGTCTGAAGAAATTACCATTATTTTTATCATTGCTTCTGCCTTAATGGTTCTCGGGTTATTCTTGATTATAATTAAATCCAGTCCCGGAGAAAAGTAAAAATTACCTTCAACAACAGTCCTGAACCAATTCAGACCAGATCCAAACTATCCTGGTTTAATTTCCCGGACCCTTGACCTTAAACACTTTCTTTTGCCTTCGGCTTGAGTTATACTTTTTCTTCAACCAATCTAACCACGGAGGAACTGATGACCGAAAACCGTTCGGAATTAATACTGAACTTATTCAAAGAGAGCAATGCCCTGCTCAAGGGACATTTTAAGCTGACCTCAGGCAAACATTCAGAGTGGTACTTCGAAAAAATCAGATTGATTGAAAGACCGGTGGTCCTGGAGAAAATCATCGACCTGCTGGTAGAAGAGATAAAAAAAGACTCACCTCAGTTTGATTACGTAGTCTCGCCGGCTTACGGTGGCATTGCCATCGGCTTTCTGACAGCCTTGAAGCTTAAAAAAATGTTTGCTTTTACTCAACGGGTTGAAGAAAAAATGACCATCCGCTCCGGCTTTTCCGGTCTGGATGGCTCCCGGGCCATCATCGTCGAAGACATCCTGACCACTGGTGGCTCAGTCCAGGAAGTGCTGGAATGCCTGAAACAGAAAAATGTAGCCGTTAACGGCATTTATTGTCTGGTGGACCGCAGTGCCGGTCAGATCCTGATTGAAGGCCAGCCGGTAAGAAGCCTGCTGTCGCTTAAGGTGGAGGCTTTTGAGCCAGACGCCTGTCCCTTCTGCCTCGAAGGCCGCCCTCTGACTAAGCCCGGGGCTTCTGATAAAAAATGAAAGTCATCCTGGCTTCTGAATCGCCTCGCCGGATTAAACTCTTAAAAAAAATCTTTAAGTCTTTCTCTGTGGTTCCCAGCGGGGTGGACGAAACCAGCCTTATGGCCACCGAAAAAGACCCGGTCTCTTTTGCGTTAAAAGCGGCTGAAGCCAAAGCCCGGGCAGTTGCTACTATTTACCCAGACTCTCTGGTGATAGCAGCCGATACTGTGGTCACTATTGACAATCTGATTCTGGGCAAGCCAACCAGCAGGACAGAGGCCCAGAAAATGCTCGAGACCCTTTCTGGCCGGACCCATCGGGTAATTACGGCCGTGGCTCTCATTAACCTCAGTGAAAATAAATTTTTAACTGACGCAGAACAGAGTCTTGTCACCTTCAAACCCTTATCACGGGAGGAGATTGAAGCCTACCTGGACCGCAACACCTATCTTGATAAAGCTGGAGCTTATGCCATTCAGGAAGTAAAAGAACTTTTTCTGGAAAAGCTTGAAGGGGATTACCACAACGTGGTCGGACTGCCCCTCCGAAAACTGCGCCAGTTACTGCATAGATTCCAGGAAAAAAGAGTTATACTGGAAATCTCAGGTTTTGACCTCTCTGAGGCTGCCGGACTTGGACAGGTTGAAGGCCAGGTGGTAAAAGTGCCTGGAGCTTATCCGGGTGAGCTGGTGGAAGTTTGCTACGAACCAGCAGAGAACCGCCAGGTTAAGGCCCGGTTGCTCTCCCTTATTAAAACATCACCAGCCCGACAGCCCGCTCCCTGCCAGCATTTTGGGACCTGTGGAGGCTGCACTTTTCAAGACCTCAACTACAATGAACAGCTCAAATATAAAGCCAATTATCTTAAGGAAGTTTTAAGAGAATATTTCGCACCGAGTTTTCGCTACCTGGAAATAGACCAGGTCCTGCCCTCACCAACTCAATTTCATTACCGAAACAAAATGGAGTTTTCCTTCGGACAATCGGGTGGAGAAATTTTCCTTGGACTCAAAGAGAAAAGCAGAGAACGTCCCTGGTTTCAAAATAAAAAGGTGGTCAAACTCAAGGACTGCCATATCTCCACCCCAATAACTGAAAAGCTCTTTCCCCTGGTTTCCGAGCTGGCTCAAAAATCAGGTCTTCCAGCCTTTGACCTTAAAACCAAACAGGGATTTTACCGGCATCTGGTCATAAGAGAAGGAAAGCAGACCGGAGAGCTGATGTTGATTCTGGCTACCAGCAGTCAGGCTCAACTTCCGGTTGAGACCTTTACTTCAACTCTGATCTCTGCCTTCCCCGAATTGAAAAGCTTCTGGTGGGTGGAAAACGACCGTATTGCCGACGTGGTAGCTTTCGAGAAAAGTCACCTTCTTTACGGACAGGAATTTATTGAAGAAAAGCTTCTCGACTACCGCTTCAGGGTTTATCCCGGCTCTTTCTTTCAGACTAATCCCTTAGCTGCTGAGCTAGTTTACAATCGGATTGTGGAAGAAGCTCGCCGGCTCAGAACCCAGTCAGCCCTGGGTCTTTACTGCGGTTCTGGAGCCATTGAAATCTGTCTTTCCCGGGTAGCCGGAGAAGTAGTCGGGGTTGACTGGGATGCTGCTAGCCTCAAAGCAGCCAACGAAAATCTGGTTCTGAACAGAATCCAGAATGTCAGATTCTGGGAAAGTTCGGTCGAAGCAGTGTTACCTGAAATTTACCGCGGAGCCTTTGACCTTCTCGTCATTGACCCACCCCGAGCTGGAATCAGCCCCAAAGGACTGAAGCAGATTATCGCCTTAAGAATTCCCAACATAATATATGTTTCCTGCAACCCGGCCACTTTAGCTCGGGACCTGAAGATTCTGGTAGATAGCGGTTATCAAATAAACCGCCTGTCTCCAGTGGATTTCTTCCCGCATACCGCTCATCTTGAAGTCATGGCCTTTTTAAGCAGGTAGCGTTTATTTAAAAAACGCCCTCAAGAAAAACTCGGCTCGCTTAAAAGTTTATCCTGGCTCTGACTCCGACCGCAGCAGTCCCGGTTTTTTCATAATTTTACGGGAGAAAAAAGAGCCTTTAACTCAATTTCGATTTCGGCTGAAGAAGCTTTCCTTTTTATTTTCTAATTTTTCCAATAGCAGTTTTAATCTTCAAACAACCAGAATTCTCTATTCCTTAGTTTGAGTGGTCAGAAAGATGGGCAAAGTCATGTGTTTTATCTGGTCCATCAGTTCTTCAATCTCGTCGATGTGTTTATCCTCATCCTGAAGTATCTTTTCTAGTAGTTCTCTGGTGGCAAAATCACCAACCTCACCGGCCAGTTTGATGGCTTCGTTGTAGGCTTTGATTGCCTCAAATTCAGCTTTACGGTCGAACTCCATCATCTTGGGAATTTCATCCCCGATAAAAATCTTTTTCAGGTTAGTAACTATGGGCACCCCTTCCAGGAATAGAATCCGACCGATGAGAGCTTCAGCATGCTTCATTTCCTGAATGGCTCTTTTCTCGATGGTCTTATGGAGCTTCTCGTAGCCCCAGCTGTCGCACATTTCCGAATGAACCATGTATTGATTGATGGCTGTTAGTTCATCAGCCAGCAAAGAATTCAGGGTTTCAATCAGTTTTGGGTCGCCTTTCATCATAACCTCCTCGTCCGATATTTTTAATTGCTATAATTTTACCCCATATTAGCTTCCGAGTAAACAAATAGATTTTACTGCTGATTTCCCTTAAAATAATAGCTTGTGATGATAAAAGCCAGACCTGAAGATTTTATTGTGGAGGAAATGGCCAGCCTGCCTTTGACCGAAAGCGGGGAATTCAGGGTTTACCGCCTGACCAAAAAAAACTGGACCACCCCCGACCTGATGCGCTTTCTGGCCAGGATGCTTTCCATCTCGCCCAAAGCCATTGCTTACGGAGGAAAGAAAGATAAGCATGGTCTGACCACCCAGCACATTACTATCCGCAGTCAGAAAGATTTTAGCCTGCAGGAACCAAATTTCTCTCTTGAAGCCATCGGCTTCATGAGAAAACCTATGAGCCCAGCTCTAATTCAAGGTAACCGCTTCCAGATCACCATCAGGAAGTTGCCTGAGACCAAATCAGTTCTCGCCAATCTGGAAGAAGTCCTGCAATACGGTTTTCCTAACTTTTTCGATGACCAGAGGTTTCGGGGAACAGACCAGAACCTGGGCTTTTTCGCCGACCGGGTGCTTCGGGGCCACTACAACGGAGCTTTACAGATTTTTCTTCAGGCTCAGAATATCTGTTCCTCTGATAAAAAAAATCGGGACCGGGTGGCTGAGATAATCGCCAGCTGGCGAAACTGGGAGAAATGCCTGGAACTGGCCCAGGGGTTGACTGAAAAGAGAATTTTCCGAACTCTGCTCCTGCGGCCGGATGACTTTCTGGCAGCCCTGGAAAAAATCCCCCGGGAAGAAATTGCTATGGCTTACGCCGCTTTCGGCTCTCATCTGTGGAACGAGCTGCTGCGTCGACTGTTGAAGACCAAAATCTCTGAACTGAGGGAGGTTCAGGCAGAATCGGGCATGTTTTACTTCTGGAAAAGGCTACAAGAACCTGTTTTTACCTATCTCAAAGACCTTAAACTGCCCACCCCGGCAGCCAGAATGGAGTTTCCAGATGAACTCAGCCGGGAAATTTACCTTGAAATCCTTAAAGAAAACAACCTGAAATTCAGCAGCTTTCGAACCCGGGCTCTCAGCCGGGTTTTCTTCCGGTCTTTTCAGCGAAAGGTTCTACTCTTTCCAGAAAATCTCCAGGTGATAGAAGAAAGGCCGGATGAACTTCACCCAAAATACAGAGCTCTGGTCCTGTCCTTCAGTCTCCCCCGCGGGGCCTTTGCCACCATGCTGATCAAAAGAATCATGCTTGATTCTTCAGGCTCAAGAGCCTGCCAGAAAGACCTGGATAACTTATGAGGCCTGGAAAAATTTCACCAGCCAGAAAACTGGAAAAAGCGAAGAAACAGATTTGGCTAAAAAAATTAGATAATGCCGGCTGGTTGAGCCTTCCACGGGCCCTTTCCCGCCTTGGTTTCTGCTCCCGAAAACAGGCCCTGGATTTAATAAAATCAGGTCAGGTTCAGGTTAATAACCACACTGTGACCGAACCCCGGTTAAGGGTCAACCTCAATACTGACAGGATAGAGGTAGCTGGCCAGCCAGCCCCGTCGCCGGAAAAAATCTATCTCCTTCTGAACAAACCCCGGGGTCTTATAACCACAACTTCAGATGATAAGGGACGACCTACTGTGTTTGAATGCTTTAAGCAAGCCAGCCTGCCCAGAATATTTCCTGTAGGGCGTCTGGACCGGGCTTCAGAAGGTCTGCTTCTATTTACCAATGATAATCTCTGGGCTGACCTGATTACCAGGCCCGAGTCTGAGTTGACCAAAACCTACCATGTTCAGGTTCGGCCCGTTCCTGAAGCTGAAAGCATTCAGAAGATGGTCGCTGGCCTTAAAGACCGCAAAGGTGAGTGGCTCAAGGCCCAGAAGGTCAGGATACTTCGTTCCGGAGGTAAAACCTGCTGGCTGGAAGTGGTGCTGAATGAAGGTAAGAACCGGCAAATCCGAAGACTGGCTGAAGCCCTCGGGTTTGAAGTTTTAAGGCTCGTCAGAACAGAAATCGGTAACCTGAAACTGGGCAATCTGCCTAAGGGTAAATGGAGATATTTAACCGCGGAAGAAGTTTCCGAATTAGCCTGCCTGGCTGGAAAAGGTTTGCCAGCCAGGGCGAAAAAAGCGAAAATAAAATTTAAGGAGCTGTGAACTAATGAAGATTTCAGCGGTAGTCCTTGGCGGAGGTCGAGGCACCAGGCTGGGTTTAGCCCTGCCCAAGCAATTTATAAAACTTCAGGACCGACCACTTTTTGATTATTCCGTAGAAAAATTTCTGGCTCTCAAAATTGACTTCATAGTGGCCGTCCTGGTTACTGACTTCCAGAAATATTACTCGCCCCACCCGGCTATCTCAGCCATAGCTCCAGGAGGCAACACCAGGCAGGAATCGGTTTTTAACGGTCTGCATATCTGTCCTGAAGATACCGAACTGGTAATTGTCCATGACTCTGCTCGCCCCTTTTTCCCCCTGAAAAAAGTTGAACAGGCTTTGAAACTTCTAAGTGATAAACTTTATGACGGGCTGGCTCTGGCCCTTCCGGCTACTGATACCCTGGCTGAAGCTCAGGAGGGGAAGGTTATCAGCTTTCCTGACCGGCGGAAAATCTACCACCTGCAAACCCCACAGCTTTTCCATTTTAAGAAGATACTGGAAGCTCATCGACACCTTCAAGGGGCTGGATTTACCGACGACCTGTCGCTGGCTCATTCCGCAGGCTTGCGCTGCGGCCTGATAGAGGGCAGCCCTATGAACTTTAAAATAACCTCTGAGGTCGATTGGTATTTAGCTGAGCGCCTTCTTCTTTCAGGCGGCCTGGAATTTATCTAAGGTGTTTTTCTGCAGGCGACGTCTGGAATAACTGGCGAAATAAACAGCTTCCAGAAAAGCCAGGAAAGAAACCAGAATTACAACTAAAGCGGCTCCGCCGAGAACAATCAGCACAAAGGAGGCCATGGTAAAAAAATCTCTTCGGTAGATAAAAGCCAGGTGGGCGGCCAGACGGTCAAACCAGTTCTGAAAATTAGGGTCCTGGATACTGGCTTCAACCTCGCGGGCAATTGGAGTGATATTAAAACCGATCCCGGATTTTCTGGCATGATTAACCATAATTAAATAAAAACTGACCATGCTCAGCAGCCCGAAGGCTCCAAGATAAAGCCAGACTTTCTCATCTGTGGTACGATAAACTCCAAGGGGCAGAGCAGCAAAAAAGGTAACAAAAAGAAAGGCATCAGCCGAAACATCAAAAATTGTTCCAAACCTGGTTACCCGGCAGGTCAGCCTGGCATTCTCTCCATCACAGCAGTCAATTATGGAAGATAGCAGAAAAAGAAAACTCCCCAGAACCATAGAGCTATAACCACCTCTGATAATGAAATAAACACTCAAAATTTCTAAAAACAAGACGAACAGGCTGATCTGATTGGGAGTTACACCTAAATTAATGAGGTATCGGGTTAGCTGCAAAGACAGGGGTCTGAAAAAAACCCGGGTAATATAACCATCGTGAGGTTTTCTCCCTGTCTCAAGAAGTAGCCTTTCAGCCAGTTTCAGAGCTTCTGGTCCTTCTCCTCTGAGACCAAAATCACCTTCCAGGTTGACTGCCGGCACCAGGCCTAATTCTTCCAGCTTGTGGATGAAGCCCCACCCGGACCTGGCCAGCTCTTCCCAGATTTCTGGAAGCCGGGCTTTCTTCACTGCGAGGAATAAAGGAGCAGCTAAGACCCCATCAGCCGAGAATTCAGGTCTGACTATCACCATTTCCTCGGACCCCGGGCTTAAAGCTTCTTTCAAGAAAACAAAGAAATCCGGGGCCACCACCACAGTGTCTTCAAACATCACCACAGAAGCTTCAGCCGAACCATTGGAGCCCAGCCAGCCAGAAAAATCAGCCGGCAGCAGCTCAACCTTAACTCCAGCCCTCTTAAACCTTTTATCGGTGCTTATTTTTTCCAGTACCTGAGTGGCTAACTCAGAGTCTTGAGAATAAAGCCAGAATTTTTCCAGTCCAGCTTTTGTCCCGTAAAGAATCAGTCTTTCCAGAAAACTCAGGCCGAGCAGCCACTTCTGGCCTCCAGGACTGATAAAGATGATGGCCTCTGAGATATTCATCAGGATTTCCTCAGGCGAAAATTAAGTAAAACCATTTATTATCACAAACTTTCCAATAGTTCAACACAGTTATCCTGCTCTCCTGTCCGATTCTGGAACCAGGCTGCTTGAGAGCTTGAGGGGATATTTTCTGGTTTTTAATTGGTCATAACTTAACTTTTTTCTGGCCAGCCAGATAAGCCTTGACTTTTTCCAGGTCTTCCAGAAAATCAACCTCGTGGCAGAAAAGCCCATCTGAGGGAATGGCTTTGAACCGGCCTCCATCCTGAAGGATAAAATTTTCTATTGCCTTTTCGAAATAATCGCTATCCTGAACTTTTTCTAAATGCCTTCGGAACTGGCTCAGGTCGGCTCTGGAAACCAGGTTGATTCCCAGAGCCTCTCCCTCGGCTTCGGTTAATTGCTTGGAAATAAACGTGAGGTAGCCGTTCTCATCAGTCCTGTATTTCACCTCTTCTGGCCCGCATTTTTTATTATCAACCAGAACACAGGAGGAGTTTTGAGACAGCATCCTGGAAATCAAGAGAGGGTCAAAAACCACATCGCCGTTAAGCCACAGGAAGTCTTCATTGTCAACCTGATAAAGACCGTAGAGAAGACTTTTGCTGGTGTTGGTGCTGGCATAGAAAGCATTATGGACGTAGCTTAACTCCGGGTGGCTGTTCATCACCAGCTCTTTTTTGAAGCCCACGACCACCAGGATGTCACTGGCCGGAATGAACCTGGTGAGTTTTTCAACCTGGTAATCCAGTATGGTGTGCTGGTCATCCACTCTGACCAGAGCTTTGGGCAGGTCCATTTTGAGCCGGGTCCCCCGGCCGGCAGCTAAGATTATGGCTTTCAATTAACTTTTCCTTTCTACTTCAGTAAACGCCGTCCACCTCCTGGAATAGCTGCGAAAGTAGGCCGCTTCCAGGAAAGCTGCTGCCGCCACGATAAACATCAGCGCTCTGGCCAGCCCGAGCACAATAAGAATAAAGGCAGCCATTGAGAAAAAATCACGCCGGTAGATGAAAGCAATTCTGGCTGCTGCCCGGTCAAGCGGTCTCTGAAACTCTGGCCGGTTGATGCTGGCCTCTACCTCTTTTACCACGAGCTGGATGTTTCGGCCGATACCGGTCTGGCGGGCAAATCTGAAAAGCTGAAGGTAAAAGGCTATCATCGAAGCCAGAGTGAAAGCTCCCAGGTAAAGCCAGAACTTCTGGTCTGTTGTCCGGTAAAGACCTAAAGGCAGAGCTGCGAAAAAGGAAACAAAAGTCACAGCATCTCCGGTGACATCGAGCAGGCCACCAAGTCGAGTGGCTCGGTAGGTTAGCCGGGCGTTTTCCCCATCGCAGCCGTCTATGATTGAAGCCAGCTCAAAAAGAATGGCCCCCGGCACCATAAGCTGCCGACCGAAACCGATGCAGAAAACACTGGCCAGACCCAGAGTAAAAGTTACCAGGCTTATAGCAACCGGATGGATTCCCAACCTTACCAGATATCTGGTCAGGAAAAGAGAGATTCTTCTGTTTATGACCCTGGCCACCCAGCCGTCCTGGGGCTTACGAGCGGTCTGTAAAAGAGCTTTTTCGGCTCGACGGAAGCTCTGACGGTCATAAACTCTTAGCCCGAACCTGGCCGGTACAATCAGCCCGACTGGATTTGAGACATTATCCTTAAATGGCTTTTCTAAATTTTCATCAGAAATAAGTTTCCCGATAGCTTCAACCAGCCAAATGGGCTTGATTACCAGCAAACCGGAAACTGGCTCTAACCTGCCTGAACCAGTTTCTAAAACCAGACTAACCTGTTCCGAAGAAAGACTTCGGGCCTTTTCAAAGAGCGTGGGGAAAAGCAGAGGGTCCAGGACCAGGTCATCTCTCATAACCAGAATCGGCTCTTCAGTTTGGGATCTGGAAATTTCTGACGGAAGGGATTCGGGATTAAGAATTTTCAGCCTGATTTCTTTTTTTAAAATCCGGTAATCAGAGGAAAGCTCCCGCAGAGCATTTTCTACCCGGTTCGTTTCTGGAGTGAAAAGCCAGATTTCCTTTATGCCACTTTCAGCAGCATTCAGGATTAGCCTTTTTCGCAGACTCAGACCAAGCATCTTTTGGTCGCCATGTTCCGTCAGAAACAGAACTGCTCTGGTCATAAAAACTTTCCTCCTTCTAAAACCAGTATTGAAAATCAGTATAACTTTAAGGGCCTGCCTGAAGTTTTGTTCTCCTGAGATAGTCTTCAGCTTTTTTCCAGGCCTTTTCATCATCCACATCTATCCAGAACCGGCCTGAGACATCCAGAGCTCGGGCCTGTTCCTTCAAAGCCAGCTCCAGGACGCCGCCGGAAAGAGTAAAATTTCTCCTCCGACGCTGGCTTTCCTCCAGAGCCGCAAACAGAGCCGGACTGCAGTAAAATATACCGGTATCAAAAGCATTATAATCAGAAAGCCCTTTTCCTATATTTCTTATCAGCCCATTTTCCACCTTAACCCTGGTAACATCATCCAGATCCACACAGGGATGATTCTGAACCGTGGCGTCAACCGCCAGGATCAATTCGTTTTCTTTTATGGGCTGATTCTTAAGCAGAATTAATATCTCCGGGTCGAAGATGTGATCAGCCATAAGCAGGAAAAAAGGCTCGTTCAAAAAAGAGCGGGCTTTGATAACTGATAGTCCGTTTTCTTTCTGCCATTCTTCATTGCGGACAAAGATGAATTCCATCGCACCTGGCCAGGATTGGCTTAGAAGATGAGCTTCTACTTTATCAGCTTCATAGCCGGTAACCACTACCACCTCTTCGACCTTAACCCAAATCAGCGCTTTAACCACCCAATCAATAAGCGGTTTCTGAAGAACAGGCAACAAGGGTTTTACCGGACAGATTGAAGACAACCTGGTTCCCTGGCCGGCTGCAATTATTAAGGCTTTCATCCTCTCTCTCCATGCTCTCAAAAACTGCTCCACCAGGCCGAAATCTTAATTTTAACGAGGCCGGGAAAATTTGTCCATTCAAACTAGGACAAACCAGTAAAGTCCGCCGGTCTCAAACTATCAACTTAAAATCCGTGTAGTCTTCTTCTATCACCATTCGGACCGACTTAAAAAGAAAGCTGCCATAGACCTTAATTCTTGATTTCTTTAAGACCAGCTGGTCCTGCCAGGGGTCCAACTCAATTTCCAGCTCAAACTCTCTGACAAAATTAGGGTTGCGCGATGGCTTCAATACCAGTCGCAGCGGATCATAAGTCTGCTGGCTAATATAATACAAACCCTCAAAAAGATATTCTTTCTTCTGTCTGGCTCGGGCTTCGATGATAAAAACGGGTAGACCGTTGAGCTGGCCTTCACCAACTAGTTTAAAAACATAATTTGGCCGGTTCCTGGGAGTAAAGGGAACCAAATCATCTTTGGTTAGCTGGTTTCTGATAGATGGCTTTTGGCCGGCCGGTTGGGCTTTTTCCGCTTCTTCTTTTTGCCTCCGCAATCTTTCCAGACGCTGTTTTCGGTATTCTTCAGTGATATCTCTGGTTCGCCCCTTTTCTATCTCCACCGCTTCCAGAATTTCTTCCTCTCGGATTTCACCATTAACCGTCAGTAATTTCTTTACCCGCCTTATTTTCTCCGGCTGCCAGTTTTTATCAGCATTGACGTAGGTAGAGGTAACCAGAGCCTTCCACTTTTCAAAATCAGGATAGGCTTCAAGCCGGCGGCTGATGTTCTCCAGAATCTTCTGAAGCTGGCTGGAAGAGTCAGAAGATGGCTGGCTGAACAGAGGTCGGCTGATGACCATTACCCAGGTCATTGTAACCAGCAGAGCCACCAGGACGACCCCTTCCCCGAAGCGAAGATTTCTCATCTTCCTAAACCTTACTGATAAATTAATTAACCACACTCTTTCCTCTCGGTTTGTTTTAATCTTTCTTCTCAATTAGTTTTAATTTCACCTCTAATCTGCAGCCTGAAAGCTGTCAACTCTCCTGAACTCAGGTTTGATTTTATCAGATTTAACCTGAAAAAAGAACCGTCACCGGGGCCCTTTCACCTGCCTGAACTTAAATTTGACAAAATCGCAAAGAGGCTGGGCTATATTTCCTGGGAAAGCCCGGATTGACAGTGCCTCTGCTTTATAGTAAAAAAGATTTGTTCTGTCAGGGGTGCCTTCGGCATCTTCAGAGCGAAGGCTGAGAGCAAACCCTTTGAACCTGAACTGGGTAATACCAGCGTAGGGAGACAGAGTCCTCAGGGGGAAAAGCTCAGCCTCATCTGACAGAAGATTTTTATGTCAGGAGGTATGAGATTATGTTCACAGCTCAAACCATCAATAGGGACCTAAAAAAAATCCGGGAGCAGGTCCCTCTGGTTCACAACATCACCAACTATGTGGTGATGAACCTGACCGCCAACGCTTTACTGTCCATAGGAGCTTCTCCAGTGATGGCCCATGCCGAAGAGGAAGTAGAAGACATGGTCAGTCTGGCTTCAGCCCTGGTTATTAACATCGGCACCCTCAGCCCGCACTGGGTAAACGCTATGGAAAAGGCCATCAGAGCGGCCGAACAAAAAAAAATTCCCGTGGTGCTGGACCCGGTTGGAGCCGGAGCCACACCTTACCGCACAGCCACTGCCAGAAAACTGCTAAACGAAGGACCAATAGCCATAATCCGGGGCAATGGCTCGGAAATCAGGGCTCTGGTCGATTCAGGGGTCAGAACAAAGGGGGTGGATAGTCTTGAGGGTTCAGAGGCCGCAGTTGAAGCCGGGAGAGAGTTATCCCGAAAATTCGGCTGCGCCGTCAGTATAAGCGGAGTCGCAGACATAGTGGTCAGCAAAGAAAAAATTATCAGGATATCTAACGGCCATCCGCTGATGCCCAGAGTAACCGGTCTCGGCTGCGTGGCTTCGGCTATTACTGGAGCCTTTTCTGCCGTAAATCCCGATCATCTGGAAGCGGCCGCTGCAGCCATGGCGGTGATGGGCATCTGCGGTGAACTGGCTGCTTCCCGGGCCGAAGGACCTGCCAGTTTTGAGCTTCATTTTCTGGACTGGCTCTATAAGCTCGGACCGGAAGAAATAGAAGCCCGGCTAAAATTTGAGATTCTCAGCTGATTTTCAGAAGGCAAAAAGATCAGTTGCGACCTGGATAAAAACTGAGGTTTTATTAAAATGTGATTTATAAAATCCGGAGCCTGGGAAAAAATTATAAAGTCAGAAAGAGTTGAGGTCGGGGTTAAATCTTCTAAGCTAAAATCATAATTTCTGAGGAAAGGCGCGATGGGACAAACAAGGAAAAAAGAAAAAGGCCAGGAAAGGAAATTTGATTTGAGTCTTTATCTGGTAACCGACCGCCGCATGCTAAAAGGCTTGACCTTAACCGAGCTGGTCAGAAAGGCTATAAATGGTGGTGTGAGCGTGGTGCAACTCCGGGAAAAAGACTGCTCTTCTCGAGAATTTTATGAGCTGGCTCTAGCCCTGAAAAAAATTATGCCCGGAGACGTTCCCTTAATCATCAATGACCGCGTGGATATAGCTCTGGCTGCAGGTGCTGATGGCGTACATCTGGGCCAGTCGGACCTGCCCGTAAAAATAGCCAGGGAATTACTCGGGCCAGAAGCTATCATCGGTCTTTCGGTAGAAAACCTGCAACAGCTTGAAGAAGCCCAGCACCTTCCGGTTGATTATCTGGCCATCAGCCCGGTTTTTCCCACACCAACCAAAACCGATTTCTCAAGTCCAGCTGCCTGGGGGCTTGCTGGCCTGCGCCAGGCTCGAAGCCTGACGGCTCTCCCCCTGGTGGCTATTGGCGGGATTAACGAAGAAAACGCCGCGGAGGTCATAAGCGCCGGAGCCGACGGTCTGGCGGTCGTTTCCGCTATCTGCGCTTCACCTGACCCGGAGCAGGCTGCGCGCGCTTTAAAAGAAAAAATTGAGCAGGCCAGAAGGAAAAAGGGCTGATTAAAGTGAATACCATTGAGGAGTGGCTGTTTTCCTGGTTCAGACGCTGCCTGGCCGCTTTAAATGATTGTTAAGGCCGGGGTTTTGTATGATAATGGAGCTGAAAAATGGCTACCTCCAACAAATCAAAAAATAAAAATGAAGAAATTTTTCACCGGTGAAGAAAAAATTAAACAACAAGTTTTAAACAACATGAAAAAAGCAGAAAAAAAGACCAGCCTGCAAAAAAGCCAGGGTTTGAAACTCACTGACCTTGGTGAGTTTGGCTTTATTGCCCGCTTCTCACCCGCTTTCCTGGCCGGCCTGCCCCAAAACATCAAGGGCATCGGAGACGACTGCGCCGTCATTCCCTGGCAGGGCCGCAAGCGCCTGCTGGTAACCACTGACCTGCTGGTTGAAGGCGTCCATTTTCTGAAAGAAAGAATACCGGCAGAAGACCTGGGCTATAAATCCCTGGCGGTCAACCTCAGCGACCTGGCGGCCATGGGCGGCCGCCCGCGGTTTGCTTTTTTATCTTTGGCCATACCGCCTGAAACAGAAATAACTTACCTGGATAATTTTTTCCGCGGCTGGCAGGAACTGAGCCGGCAAACTGGAGTTTATCTTCTGGGTGGCGATACCACCAGGTCCTTAGAAAAGCTGGTCATTAACGTGGCAGTCCTGGGAGAAGCGCGGACGCCGTTTATTAAATACCGTTCTGAAGCTCGAGCCGGAGATATCATCGCGGTGACGGGACCCCTGGGTGATTCTGAAGGTGGGTTGCGGCTTATTTTATCCGGGCAAACGGGGAAAAAACTTTCGGCTGCTGAACATTACCTTATACGGCGCCACTACCGCCCGCGGCCTCATTTAGAAGAAGGCTGGTTTCTGGCCCACCAGCCAGAAGTCCGGGCCATGATGGATGTCTCAGACGGCATAGATTCTGACCTCAGACGTATCATAGAACAATCAGGCTGCGGGGTGGAGGTTAACCTGGAGAAGCTTCCTGTTTCAGAGGAGCTACGAGCCTGCGCCCAAAAGTATGGCTGGAACCTGGAAGAAGTGGCCGCGGCCGGCGGTGAAGATTACTGCCTTTTACTTACCGTGGCCCCTGAAAAATTCCCGGCCCTTAAAAGAAAATTCCACCAGCGGTTCCGGAGGTCTCTGGCTGACATTGGCCGCATTACCTCAAGAAAAGGTGCACAGGTTTACTTGAGAAACGGCCAGAAGGTGGAGCTAAAAAAATCAGGCTATGACCATTTCAAAACCTGAATAAAGGGGCATAGAAATAAAAATATTTTTCTCCGCGAGCCTTTCTATCTAAAAGAAGCCTACTTCTTAATGGTCAAATTAAAATCAACACTGAGAGTTTTTTTCACCGTTTCTGGTTGAGGCCGCAGTCCTTTAAGCATCTTCCAGTGCTCCGTGCCTGGTTCGCCGCAGCTGATTGAGTAGGTGCCCGGCTGGTACACCGGCGGTCTGAACTCAGTTCCCATAATTCTGAAACAATAAACAGTTTCACCAGATTTTTCTTCCACCACCTGAACCACCGGGTCTTTAAGCCCGCTGAACTTAAGAAGCGGCAAATAACCCACGGGCTTCCGGCCTTCGTTTTCCTTTTGCTCAACGACAGCTGGCCAGCCCGGCATGAGCACCGCTCTGGCGCCAGGTTTTTCTTCTAACTGATAATTTTCCAGAATAACCTGCCGGGAAGATTTTTCAAAAGTCACCAGAGCGAAGCCCGAAATGGACCTGAGCCCCATGGCTTTATCTTCACCGCTGGGGTTGTTGACCAGTAGCAGGTGAAATTTGTTGCCAAAAGCATCTTCCTGGTTTCCGGTGGGCAGGGGTTCTTTCTTCTGCCCGACTTTTTTGGCCGGAGCAGGTGTCCACCTCAGGGCTACCTGCGCCTGAATGGCCGGGGCAATCAGAGCTGCCACTGCCTCGCCAGGTTTTTCCAGCCCGTATTTCAGCACGGCCGGCGGACCGCCTGACCCGCAGAGATGAACAGCTCGCGCCTGGCGTAAAAGTCTAAGGATTTCATCTCTGGCCGGCTGAGGCCAGCCCCCAGTGTTGAAATCAGCCGCAGGCCGGTCAGATTCTGGGTATTCTCCAGGCTTTAGAGGTGAAAGCTGCCACAGTGCTTCCTCGCCCGGCTGACCTTCAGGCAAGGTTAAAAGCGAAACAAAGGCGCTGGAGGAAAGACAGGCTTTAAACCACACCCCACCTGTCCAATCTAAAACCCATTTCTTTAGCAGCTGGAGCTGTTCTTCGCTTAAAAGCCTCGCTTCTTTAACTCTGGCAGCCTTCTTCAGGTCAAAATCCGGGTTTTGCGGCCAGCCGTTTCTTATCAGGGCTTCAGGAAGAAGAGGCGCCGGTGCGGACCTGTTAACCCGGTCATTTATCACCGCCAGGCTCAGCCCGGCATAATTCACTTCATAAAATCCCGAGCCCGCTACTTTCTCATTTTTTTTACCGTCCGGCAAAGCGGCCGGCGGCAGGTGCCCGGTCTGAGTGGCCAGAACCAGACGGATAAACTCTTTAGACATGAGAAATCCGCCCCGGTCCTGAAGGCTGATGGGGTCGGTCCCGTTTTCAGCCGCCGCCTGACGTCCTTCCTCACCCCAGAGTTTAAGCTGGAAAAAATCTCTGGCTTCAGGCAGAAGAATGGCCGGCCGGTCTTTTAGCAAATCAGAAAAAGCCCAGCCAAAAAGCAGCCATTGTCTCAGATATTCCTGGCGGGCTCGAGCATAATCGAGAGCTCCTCTCCAGAGAGCAGCCGGACGTCCAAAAACCTGGTTGCCAGCAAAAATCAGCAAATCAGGATTGTGGTTTTTGAGGCTGGTCACCAGCTCCGTGTGGGGATACCCTTCTTCCTGATGGTTGCTCAGCACAGCTAAGGTTAAACGTCCGGATTGAGAAGGCTCCTTTCTTATCCAGCCTGAAAAGTAGTTCGTGGCCTCTGAAGAAGCGAGCCGCTCACCGGCATATATCCGGTAAGCAAGGTCCCTTTCGGCTTCCCAGCCTTCAATTTGGAAAAGAGCTGTCCAGCTCTCCCGGTTCACATAAGCTTCAGTTAGGGTTTCAAAGCTGCCGCCTCGGTCAATTTCCAGAAAAACCCTTTCCTGCGGACCCAGGCTTTCCGGGACTAACTGAGCGGTAAGCTTAAGTGTGCCCCGGCTCACAGTATAAAGAACGAAAGCTACCGGGCCGAAGCCTCTTTTCGGGAGTAGCCGCAAGAGCGACCCTTCTGCCTGGAAATCTTCAAACCAGCAGACTGGATTTTCCGGGCCAGCTTTGACCTCAGGCAGATTTGAAACCAGAGCCAACCCACCGGTCATTTTTTCGGCTGGCAGAGCAAAATCCTCAAGCTCATCCAGAACCCGTCCGGTTTCGGGTTCCAGCACCATTAGACTCAAAGAAAACTCTTTCCCGGCTGAGGCCAGCCTGACCATAAGGACTACTTCTTTCTTCAGAGCTTTTTTGAGCGCTTCCAGTCTTTCTTCCGGGCTGACACTCTCCAGTTCCCCGATGAACAGAAGTCCGTCTGCAGTCAGACCGGCATCCAGCCCCTGACCGCTGACGGCCGCTTCCCGGAAATCGCTACTTCGTCCCTTTATCCCGAACCTGAGACCTATGAAATTCCTAGCTCTCACCTTTTCAGGTAAGCCAGGAACCGAGACCTTAAAAGATATCAGGAGCTGGCCCTGAGACATCACCTCTGCGGTCAGCCAGTAAAGGTACCTGTTGACTGCCGGAGTCAGGCACTCAACTCGCCCGCGGTGAAGCCGCCAGTCTTCCAGCCAGTTAGCGTAAAAATCAGGGCCAACCCAGTGCCGGCTGAGCTGCGGGTCGAGCGACAGCTTAAACTGCTCAGCCCAAGTAATATTTGGAATTGATAGAAAAACAAAAAAAATAGCCATTAAGAAAAAACCAGGTTTTAAGGTCAATGAGGTCAGACCGGAAGACTGATCGCTATTACCATTCAAGCTTTTTACCGGGTAGTTTCTTTTTATCATCTTCCGCCTCAAGTCCTGACGAAAAAACTGCGGCTCATAACTATTTACGACTCAATTTTTTCGGTCATAATCTCTCAGGCTTTGAGCCGTATTAAATTTCAGCTTACTGAAGCCAGAGCAATCAAAGCTCGCATCAGTTTAAAACCTTCAAGATAGTCCTGGGTGACGAAGGTCAGGGTTCTTGGACTTACTCTTTTCACCCCGGGAAGCAGAACACCGAGCTCGGTCTGGTTGCTGTTATGGAAGTTCAGCTCAAAGGTATAAGGTGGACGGAGCTCATAGGGTTTTATCCGGTTGAGAGAAGCCAGGGCTTTTTTAGCACCTTCTTTCAGGTCATTCAACACTTTTTCTCTGGCAAAATTTCTGGCAGCCAGACGGTTTACTGCCTCTTTTACCGGGACGGTCACCAGGTCCTGACCCAGAATCTCCCGGGCCTGGTCGCAGGTTAGGGTATCGCCGGTCAGCATGATGACCGGCACTTTGTAATAACCGGCTATGGCTGCATTAATTCCGAGCTCGGGCATTTCAATTCCGTTAATTTTAATCGAGTAAATGGCCGCTCCGGAAATGGTGTGGTCGAGAATGGCCGGAGCAGAGCCGGCCCGTCCATGATAACCAACAAAAATACAGCCCTGAAAACTACTGTCTATTCCTTCCATCATCGACAGTGGCTTCGGCGAACCAGAAATGAGCTGAGCCCGGCGGTCGAGTTCATGGGCAATGATGTTCCGCATGCTCCCGTGAGAATCGTTGACCACCACTTCAGTGGCTCCGGCCTCAAACAGCCCCTGAATCACAGCGTTGACGTCTTCTGCCATCCATTTTCTGGCAATCTGATATTCGGGTGATTCAGGGGAGCACTGGTTACCGTGTACTACACCCCAGATACCTTCCATATCTACTGATATGTAAATCTTCATAGAATGGCGCTGGGTGGCCGGAGCTGTCCTGGCCTGGCTCAGCAGCTGACTCTCCATCAGGCAAAAAGTCAGTAGAAAGATAATAAAGAGATAAAGTGATTTTTTAACCTTTTTTCTCATCGCCTCCTCCTTTTTTGACAGCTTGCCCTTTCGGGTTGCCGGATACAAAGGTTAAATTTCTCAGACCCCATAAAGAAGACCTTAAGCACCTAACTGTGCAGCTTCTCTCCTCAGCAACCTGAGCCTCAAGCTTTTTCTCCGCAGCCAGGGGCCACTGGTAAGAGCTGTTATAAATACGGCTAAAAGTTATCCGGGGCATATCTCCAGCCTGAAAACATCTTACTGCTCATTTCTCCAGCACCTATTCTATTATCTTAATCTCAACCTTAATTGCAACCGATTTTGAAGCTGAAGCCGGCCATCAAGATTTTCCTCTGTCCGAACCCTTCCTGGGTGCNAAAAACTGCTAAACACTGCAACGGAAAAGATTTCTCCTTTAACAACTCCTGCTTCAAAATATTAGAGAACCTCGAAAAACAATCGCCAGCCTATTCCTGTCAAGCCGAAAACCTTAACACCCTGCCTGGACCAGCAAAAAGATATCTGCTCTTCATCACCTGTTTTAACAGTTCTGAAATCAGATAGAGCAGAATAAAATCCTGGCCCGTCAATATGTTATGATTGATTTTTCAGGTTATTATTAAGGTCGATATCTGCTATAATTCTGCTATAATTTTTCTTTGAAAAAGAGATTAAAGGAACTGATCTGAATGTCCGGACTGGCTTTAATTCTGGTTCTGGTTTTTTCTCCGGTAGCCGCCATATCTTCCTACCTCATTACCTACGCCGAGTATAAAAAGCATTTTCCCGAAGACCTGAAAAGAGCCCGAAAGCTTTCCCTGAAGTTTGCCCTGGCCACTTTTATCTTCTTTGCCATTCTCATATTTCTGGCCGTTACCGTCCTCAATAAATTCATAACCTGAGATTGAAAAAAGTGGAGTGAGAAGTGAGGCCGGGTTTAAAAATTAGCCAGGCAAACAGCCTGAAAAACCGCCACTGGAAAAAATGACGACTTTTAGCTCCACTCCTCCGAAGCCGGGCTTGAACCGGGGAGACACTCCCCTTCTTTCTGTGGTCGTTCCAGCCTTTAATGAAGAAAAACGACTGGGCCTGACTCTAAGAAAAATAATGGATTATCTGGATTCAAGAAGTATTCAGGCGGAAATCATCGTAGTGGATGACGGAAGCTCTGACCGGACTGCGGAAAAAGCCCGGGAAGTACTGAGCAACTGGCCTGAGTTCAAAGTTCTGAAGCTTTCTGAAAATCGCGGTAAAGGAGCTGCAGTTAAGGAAGGGATGCTTGCAGCCAGCGGTCATCTAATTCTTTTTACCGACGCTGATCTCTCCACTCCCATTGAAGAGCTGGAAAAAATGCTGCCCCTGACGAGAGAAGGTTATGAAGTGGTAATTGCCTCCCGCGCTCTTCCCGGAGCTGAAATCAAACGAAAGCAGAGCTGGCTCCGAAGGAATATGGGGAAAACTTTTAATTTTCTTGTCCAGCTCCTGCTGATAAAAGGAATAAAAGATACTCAATGCGGCTTCAAACTTTTTCGCCAGGAAGCCGCCCGAAAAATATTCAGCCAGCTTCAGTGCCAGGGTTTCGCTTTTGATGTGGAAGTACTGTGGCGGGCAAGAAAATTCGGCTACAAAATCGCCCAGGTACCAGTGGTCTGGGTCAATTCACCAGAATCAAAGGTCAGGTTGTTCAGAAGCTCTATCAGAATGTTTCTGGACCTTTTAAAAATAAGAAGAGTAAAAAGGAAAAAAACGGGGGCCAGAATACTCAATCACCAATTTCGCCACAATAAAAAAACACCCCGGCGAAAAAAAAGATGAGAAAATAATGAGTGGAACTTTACACCTTTCCTGATTTTCTTATAAAAGATAAAATATATGCAGACAGCATACATTTTTTCCATTCAAGTCTTTTGCTTTCCCCTCATTTTGAACGACGGCAAAAGATTAAATCTATTATTCCTGCTTATGATGTATTTCCTCTTTTAGATACCAAAAATGCTTGAACAACATGTTCGACCCCAGGCCCGCCAAATTATTTTCTTGCCTTTTCGTAGCCTTCAAGCAGTAGCTCCTCCACGAGTCGGCAGGCTTCTTCCACGTAATCCGTGCAGAATTTCTGAAAAAGGTTATGCTCGGTAGCCAGGGCTAATCCTTGGGGAGTTTTCAGGCTGCAGCCGATGAGGTCAGTACAATTAATGGAGCCAAATTTTCCCGTGAAGCGCTCCACAAACCTGGCGGCCAGGGCATAAGTCAATTCTTTGGCAGCTCTATCTTCCACTCTGGACCGCCCGAAATTAAGGCTTAAAGCTAGCAGGGCTCCGGTTACGGCCCCGCAGGTCAAACCCAGATGCGACATCCCCCCACCCAGGACCTGGCTGAGCTTAAGAGCCATCTCTTCCGGCAGTCCATGTTCGACGGCATATGGGGTAAAAACCGCCTGGGAACAACTGAAGCCACTGGAAAAAAGGTTCACAGCCCGGTCAATTTTATTAATTTTAGCTCCTTCAGCCATAAGTCCTCCTTAATTGATTTGAGATTCTCCAACCCGAAAGGCCGAGTTTTACCCGGAACTTGAATAAGTCAAAAGATTCCATCGCATTAATTCATCCGAAATTATACAACAGAAACGCCGGGCAGACTCTAATCTTGAAAAAATTTAACCGGCAAATGAAAAGAGATAAAATTATCAGAAAATCCTGCGTTCTCCAAAAAAACAGGGCCCGGTCTCATTGACCAAAGGACCAGTAGGGAAGACGGGAAAGGCAGGTATTTCAGTTATCGCTGCCCTGGTCGACCTCATTTAATCTAAGCCTGGAAGCCATTATCACCTTCAGCCATGATCAACCAACTTAGCTTTTACAATCTCTACAGGAAGAACCAGAAAAGCCGTTGACAGAGTTAGCAGTCCGGTATACGTTATAGAAAATGATAGAAAGAGGATTAGATGTGGGATAAATCTTTTTTGGCTAAAGGCAAGGGGCTAAGTATTAAATTCAGAATAGTTATGACCGTCTTTTTGCTGGCTGTTTTCCTGACAGCCAGCACTTCAGTCTGTCACGAAAAGACAGTCCGACCGGAAAACTGGGCCCAGCCGCTTAAGGTCAGTGGAGTTCCTAATCTTTACCGGGTTTCAGAGACTCTTTATCGTTGCGCTCAGCCTACGGCTTATGGTTTTAAGGAACTGGAAAAACTTGGCATAAAAACCGTGATTAATTTAAGAAGTGAGCATTCCGATATTAAGGAACTCTCTGGGACCAACCTGAAGTATTACGAAATTCCTTCTCAGGCCACTGAAGTTCGGGAAGGGGATCTGATGAAATTCCTGAAAATTGTCTCCAATCCGGAAGAAGCCCCTTATCTCATTCATTGCCGTCGGGGAGCTGACCGGACCGGTCTATTTGTGGCTTTCTACCGGATTGTGGTTCAGGGCTGGTCAAGAGAAGAAGCAATAAAGGAAATGCAAAAAGGCGGCTTCGGCTTTAATAACGCCTATACTAACATCGTTAAATACCTCCAGACCTTCGACCCCGAAAAATTTAAAGTAGGGCTCTGTAATCCTATCCCTCTTACCAATTGATAATTAACAAATCAGCCACCAATATCTTATGCTGACATGAAGACGCCTTCTCTCATTCCCAGTCCAGAAGCCGTTTTTGACCCTGAAGGGCCCTGATAGCCGTGACATCCTGGCTGACTTCCAGACAACCACGGTAACGTCCTCGCTCATCGCGTACGGCGAAATACCTGATGTGGATAAATCGGCCATGAAGCTCAATCCAGAACTCAGCCACATCTTTTTCACCTTTTTTGAAGGCTTCAAGAATTCGGTTGACGATGTGGACGCTTTTGGGCGGATGACAATTTTGCACCTTACGGCCTATAACTCCGGGACTCCTGGGGAAAATACGGCCGGATGTATCAGAATAGTAGATAACTGTGTCATTTTCATCCACAAAACTGATGTCCACCGGCAGATGCCTGAGCATCAGGTCCACCTGTTCTGGGCTGAGCTGACCGGTCCTCAGGTTGAGCAGGACCCCAACCATTCCGCTTCCAGCGATACCGGTATTCTCTCTCCCCGCTGCGAAAACATCCGCATCTCTTCCTGCCTGCTTATCCGGCTGTCCGGCAGATTCTGGTCTTTGTTCCTGAGCCCCCTCTATCCCTCCCCTCATTTCCGAGCCAGAATAAGCGGCCTTGGGAGCTGAAGACTGCGGAGAGGGCTGAAGGTGCGATTGCCAAACCTGGCCCGGTTTTATCCAGGCATAACCTACCTCTTCCTCGCCAAGTTTTACCTTGGCCCAATCAACTTCGCTTAACACTTCCAGGCTCATGGGAAAAAGTATTTTCTCTTCCTTGTAAATCATATCCTGAATCATCTGAATGAGCTGTTCTGACCTGGAAACAATTTCCTGCACTCTAATTTCTGAATAACCCTGCCCTTCCACCATCTTCCTGAGTTCTTTTAGGCCCTTCCTGATGTCATCATGAATAGCCCACATCACCTTGGTAGGGCCGACCACTCCTTTATTTTCCAGCCGAGGGAAAAGCTGGTTTTCTTTTTTCAGGTAATGAAGGTCAATTTGCCCCAAGTCAGCCAGAAGATTTGCCAGCTCTTTAAAATTACTTTCCCGCTCCAGTTCATTGTTCTCCCGGGGAAGCCTTTCTAAAATCAATCTTATTTCAGCCAGGAGCTTTTCCGCGGCCCTGTTTTCCGCCATCAAAGTGTGCACCGGATGCCCGGGCAAAACCTCAGGTGCCTTTTGAGATTCAAGGGACTCTTCAAAAATCTTAACATGCAGGTCGCATAGCTTTTTAACTTCCTCTTCTGGAATGCCTTCTTCTATAACCTGCTGTTCCAGACGGGCAATCTCCTCTGGAGTTACCTGGCGAATAAGATCTGCAAACCGATTCTTGAGATCTGTTAGCTCACCCCCGCGGTGTAATTCCTTGATAATTTCTTTAAGCTCTTCAAGTTGCTTTTTTTCGCCTTCTTGTTGTGATTCCGACATTTTTTTTTGAGTTTCAGTTGAAGAAATTCGAGATAATTTCTGATTTGACTCGGCTTCGATAGCCTTTTTTATCTGGTCTATCAGACTATCGACAGGAATTTTTCCCTCAGCCGCCACCTGCTTTAAGGTAGCAAACCGGGCCACCGTCTGACGGAGAACCGGGTTCTTCAATTTACCATATTCTGGCGAAAGCTTAACCAGAAAATCCATTAGAAAGGGGTATTCTTTAAGCAAATCATAAAGACTGGTCTTTTCCTCAATTTTCATTTTTCCTCCTTATCTTTAACTTAAGTCTATCATAAAATTAACAGGTAATACCTAATAACTTCGATCATATATAACAGCAATCAAAAAATCCTACTTGATTTGTAGGATTTATTATACCATAAGGGCGAAAAAAGGAACAGGAGTATCTGTCACCCCATCGGCTATTGCCACCTGCCCCTAAAATTTATAAACTATAATTATTAATGAAAAAAATCGAGCTCTGGCTTTTCTTCCTTCTGCCCTACATAGCTCTTCTCTCTCTCTCTTTAGTTTTATTTCTCACTTAAACCGCAGGGCAGTTCTGCTTGGCCTTGAAGCCCTGTCCAAGGAGCAGCTTCAGGCTGCGGCCATTATTCTTAAAGACCACCTTAAAGAATCTCTCGATCGCGGTCAGCCTCCTTCTCAAATCCTTGAGCACTTTTCCGGGCTAGAGGACATATACTTCATCGCTCTTCTTGATGACCAGGAAAAAATCCTGGACTGGCGCTCTAAATTTGAGGGCTATCTGCCCTTTTCCCGTCATCATCGCCCACCATCCGAATTCTGGTTGCTGGACTCTCCCCTGGGCACCATCTTCAACCATTATTCTTCCTTAGTCACCCAAGACGGCCAAGTTTACTATCTATACCTTGGATACTCGCTGAAAAATCTGGATGAATTGCTCGCCCGCTCCAGACAGAATTTCTGGCTAATGATAGCCGCTCTGTCAATAACTGGTTTGATAATCTTCGCTGGCATTTATCGACTGCACACCAAATTCCAGCTGGCCACAATTGAATCTGTCCGTCAGGCCCAGGAAAAAGAGAAGTTCAGGGAAATTTTGGGCTTTACCGCGGGAGTGGCCCATGAAGTCAAAAACCCCCTAAACAGCTTGACGCTTCTTTTCGAACTGCTGGAAAAGAAAGCTCCCCCGGAGCTGAGCCGCCAGGTCAGACTGGGAAAAATAGAAATTGAAAAGATTGCCACCATCATCGACCGTTTTTCCGAACTCCTTAAGCCGGTATCCTTAAGAAAAGAATTTTTTGATTTCAACGAAATTCTAAGTGATGAAATAAATAACCTTCAGAGCGAGGCCGCCTCACGAAACATTAAAATTGACCTGAAATTTGACCCTGATCTCTGGCTTCAGGCTGACCGCTTCCTGCTCAGCCGGGCTATCAGCAATCTGCTGAAGAACGCCCTGGAAGCTTCACCTCCGGGAAGCCGGGTGCTCGTCTCCGCCGAAAGGCGTAAAAAAGCTCTGGTTTTTTCTGTGGCCGACCAGGGCCCTGGAATTCCTGCCGCCCAGCAGGAAAAAATATTTGAACCCTTTATCTCAACCAAAGAGTCCGGGCTGGGCCTGGGCCTCTATTTAGTCAAAAAAATCGTCGAGGCTCATGGTGGAAAAATCTACCTTACAAACCAGCCTTCAGGCGGAGCGGTTTTCACTTTCGAAATACCGGGAGGGCATCATGACTAAAACAAAAGGAATTATCCTGGTAGTTGAAGACGACCCGGTCCAGAGAGAACTCATCTCAGAAAACTTGCGTCAGGAAGGCTATCAGGTTTTCCCGGCAGAAAACATCCAGAGCGCCCTGGAAATAATTGAAAGCCAGTCCGTAGAAATTGCCGTCATAGATTATAAGCTCGGTCCGGAGTCCGGGCTGGATTTAATCAGGGAGATTAAAGCCCGAAATCCGTTGGTCACTCCGGTCATCATCACTGCTTTTGCCAGTATTGAGACGGCTGTGGAAGCCATCAGAAAGGGAGCTTATGATTATGTCGTCAAACCTATAGATTACAAGAAGTTTTTGCTGGTCCTGGAAAGAGCCAGAGAGCGCTTCCGCCTGCAGCGGGAGATAACAGAACTCAGAAGTCGACTGGAAGAAAAGTTTTCCTTCAAAAATTTTATCTTCACCTCAAAAGCCATGGAGCAGGTCGCCTCCCTGATGGCTAAAGCTGCCCGAAGCGAAGCCACTGTGCTTATTACCGGAGAGACTGGCACGGGTAAAGATTTAATCGCCCGGCTGATTCATTTTTCTTCAGCCAGAAGCCACGGTCCCTTCCTTGCGGTCAATCTTCCTTCCATTCCTGAAACTCTCATAGAAAGCGAACTCTTCGGAGCGGAGAAAGGAGCCTACACGGATGCCCGTGAAAGAAAAATCGGCAAGTTCGAGGCTGCTGACGGAGGCACCCTTTTTCTGGACGAAATCGGGGACCTGAGCCCGGCTGTTCAGGTTAAGCTGCTGCGCTTCCTTCAGGACCGAGAATTTTACCGCCTTGGTTCCAACCGCCCCTTAAAATCTGATGTCCGCATCATCTCTGCCACCAACAAAAACCTGGAGAAATTGGTGGCTGCGGAAAAATTCCGTTCGGACTTATATTACCGTCTTAACGTCATCAGAATTGAAGTGCCACCGCTGCGGGAAAGAAAGGAAGACATCCCGCTTCTGGTAGACCATTTCATCCGGGAATTCAACCGCCGCGAAAAAAAGAACATTCGAGGGATTTCTTCAGAAGCCCTCAACCTCCTGATGAAGCATGATTTTCCCGGTAATGTCAGGGAATTGGAGAACGCCATTGAACGAGCCGTGATTTTTGCTGAAGGTGAAATTATCACCCGGGCTGACCTCCCTATCTTTCTGGAAATAAAATCAGAAAAGGAGCTGGCCCCAACCAGCGATGACAGCATTAAATCACTGACCGACAGAGTTCGTGAGCTGGAAATTAGCGAAATAAAAAAAGCCCTGGAAAAAAGCGGGGGCATTAAGAGCCGGGCGGCTCGAATGCTGGGCATTACCGAACGCATGCTCGCTTATAAAATTAAAACTTACGGGATTGAGTAGAAAGAGTAAGTGGGGGGGTAATCAGGTTCTTCTGGCTGATTAGGCCGGAAACTTCACTCCCCTCTTGATTAAATTCGGAAAAGACTTCAAGCAGAGCACTATTCATTTTATTTTTTCATTTTATTATTGACTTGAAGCTTCAAATTACTGATAAAGAAATCGGATGTTAAAATTTAATTTTGTCGGAGGATAAAAATGAAACTTGGCAAGTCATTTGCGGTTTTTCTTTTACTTTCTCTGATTTTAGCTGCGACTTTTCTATTCTTGATGACTCATCCCACCCGAGCCAGAGCCGGAATTGATTACGGAAAAAGTCAGACCAACCAGGCTCTAAAGGTTGAATACCTCACTTCTCCAGAGCGCAGCCAGGCTCCATTCTCTGAGGCCGTCCGGGTGGGCAATCTGCTTTTTCTTTCGGGACAGCTCGGCCGCGATCCGCAGACCGGCCGGCTGGTTGAGGGGGGTATTGAAGCTGAAACCAGGCAGTGTCTGGAAAATATTAAGCGCCTCCTGGAAAAATATGGCTCCTCGCTGGATAAAGTGATTAAAGCCACAGTTATGCTGGCAGATATTGCCGAGTGGGCCAAAATGAATTCAGTCTACGTAACTTATTTCCCAAAAAATAAGCCCGCCCGCAGCGCTTTCGGAGTAAGCGGCCTGGCCGGAGGAGCCAGAGTGGAAATTGAAGTCATCGCCTATATCGAATAGGGATGATGCTCCCATATTAACTCATTTCTTTAATATAAAAAAGAAAACAAACAGGGACAGGAGTAAAAGTCCCCGTCCTGACTAAATTGAATGACTGCAGTTATTAATTTGCAGCTACCTGAAAAAAAAGGCCAGGTTTTAAGACCTGGCCCTCTTTTGTGCTTGGCTACTAAGTTATCTTAAAGATGATTAATAGCGTCTGCCGCCGCTCGAACCGCGACCACGTCCACCACCAAAACCACTGCGGGATTTATCCGTGCGTGGTCTAGCTTCGTTGACGGTAGCAGTGCGGCCTTTCAGGTTCTTGCCGTTCAAGCTGTTGATGGCAGCCTTGGCTTCTTCCTGATTGGGCATCTCCACGAAGCCAAAGCCCCGTGATTCACCGGTGTAGCGATCCTTGATGATGGAAGCGCTATTGACCGTTCCGAAAGCTTCAAAGGTTTCCCTCAATTCGCTTTCGGTAAGGTCCCTGGAAAGGTTTCCTACGTAGATGTTCATAACATCTCTCCTTTAATAAAATTTCCGTTATAAAGGAGAGAGTTATGACCTATAAGGGCCCGTGCCCTCATCCTTTATAATCGAGCATTGTTATGATAGCACATATTTCTGGAAAAATCACTTTATTTTAAAATATTTTTAGATATTTTTTCCCCATAAATCTGTCTGGCCTTCGGTTCGGGGCTTTCAATAATTATGATATTCTTGTTCAGAGGTTTTGACCAAGCCTTTTCCCGAACAAAAAAATAAGTTGCTTTATTATGATATTTGCCATAAAGAGCTCAGATTATTATCCTATTCATAGGAATGAAAAGGTAAAAATTAAATTAGGGGAAAAAAGCCTTTATGAAAAAAAGGAGACCAAAATGAAAAAAATAAAGAATCTCAGCCTTTTAAAATCAGCCATAATGGTTATCATGCTGGCTTTACTTTTTTGGGTTGGTCTATCCAGACTGGAGCCCTCAGCCGAGAAATCAGCAGCTATTGGCTCCAGCGAACAGGCTAACCCGGCCGTCAAAATACGGTCCATTCGCGATGACGTTGGTTTCTGCTGGAAGGCCTCAAGCATGAAAATCCTGGTTGATTATCTGGCCAGCCTGGAAAAAGAAAAGTTTGACTCTGAAGGTCTGGTGGCCGCCATCTCCCCACATGACGACTACCTTTATGCCGGCCGTCTTTACTATCCGCTTTTCAGCCACATTAAGACCCGGGAAGCAATCATTTTTGGCGTAACTCACGGCACAGTCCGAAACGAAATTAAAGGACTAGATAGCCTGCTCCTCCTCGAGGAGTTTGATAGATGGCCTGGCGTTTTTAAGCCGGTAGAAATTTCTCCGCTTCGCGAGTACCTCAAAGCCCATCTCAAACCTGAGTACTATGTGACTAATAACCGGGCTCACGAAATAGAACACTCCATAGAAGCCCTGGTTCCTTTTCTGCAGTATTTCAACCCCGATGTCAAAATAACGCCCATCATGGTGGCCCCTATGCCCCTGAAAAAGATGAAGGAAATAGCCGAGGCCCTAGCTGAGGTCATATCCGCCTATATCAAAGAGCACAGCCTGAGGCCAGGAAAGGATATTTTCTTCCTGATTTCAGCTGATGGGAACCACTACGGCCAAGATTTCAATAACCTGGCTTTCGGCGAAGGCCAGGAAGCCTGGGAAAAAGGTCTGGCCTTTGACCGCCAGCTTATAGCCAGTTTCCTCACCGGCGTAATCGACGACCAGAAAGTGGCCGGACTGACCGGAGAACTCTGGGGAGCAACCTATCTGGACTATAAAAACTCCTACTGGTGTGGTAAGTATTCCATTCCTTTTGGGCTTTTAAGCCTCATCCGGATTATAGCCCGGACCAGCGGCCAAAACATATACGGCAAACTCTTTCGGTATTCCGACACTTACAGCGAGGGTGTCCTGCCACTCAAAAAAATCGGACTGGGAACTACAGCTCCCTTTTCCCTCAGGCACTGGGTTAGCTTCTTTTCCATTGGCTATTATTTAAAGTGATTTTCTGTCCGGGGCTTCTTATTTGATTATTAATCAAAAGTCGACTTTCCTGGGGCATTTTTCCTTCTTCGAAAATAGGAAATATAAATTGTGCCCTTAATTTTCAGGCTTTACCCAGGACCATTGCCAGGAGAGCCATCCTGACATACAGCCCATATTCCATCTGGCGGAAATAGGCCGCTCGAGGGTCCTGGTCAACTTCCATTGCTACCTCGTTTACCCTGGGCAGAGGATGCATGACAATCATCCGGTCTTTGGCTTTCCCCAGAGTTTTGGCCGTAATTACATAGGCATCTTTTACCTGCTCATACTCTTTTAGATTATCAAACCGCTCCCGTTGAACTCTGGTCACATAAAGAACATCGGTTTCTGGCAAAACTTCATCCAGGGTTTCATGTTCTTCCTGGGGTAGACCCTTTTCTTTCACTTCTTCTATGACCTCCCGCGGCATGCGCAAAACTTCCGGTGAAACATAATGCAGCTTGATGTTGTCAAACCTGGTCAGGAGCCGGGCTAAAGAATGAACTGTCCGTCCGTATTTCAGATCACCCAGCAGGGTAACCGTCAAACCATCGAGCCGTCCCAGCTCTTCCCTTATGGTAAAAACATCGAGCAGGGCCTGAGTGGGATGCTCACCCACCCCATCTCCAGCATTTATCACCGGTTTCCCAGCATACTGAGCGGCCAGCGCCGCTGAGCCCACTTCCGGGTGTCTGATAACTATAACATCCGCATAAGCAGCCAGGGTTCTAACTGTATCGGGCAAACTTTCCCCTTTGGCCACCGATGAATACCGCACTTCACTGATCGGTATGACCGCCCCTCCCAGCCTCTGCATAGCCGCCATAAAGGAAGCAAACGTCCTGGTCGAGGGCTCGTAGAACAGGTTAGCCAGAATCTTTCCCTTCAATAAATCAAATGTGCCTATTCTTTCGACCATGACCCGCATCTCGTGAGCCACCCCGAAGATATACTCCAGGTCGGCCCGGCTGAACTGTCTGACCGACAGGATGTTCTTCCCGTACCAGGGGGCATTTTGCTGGTCTCCAAAAGGCAGATATGGACTTTTCGGTTTTGTAGGCATAATTTCTCCTCAATTATCCCATATTAGAAATATGATTTTTCTTTAATATATTTACTCCCCCTCTCCTTGTCAATTAAAAAGCCTTTAAAACCAGCTTAATATTTAAAAAATCGAAAACCTGGACTATGAAAAAACCCGCAAAAACAGTAATGAATTTTCAATACTCAAAAAAGTTCCTGCTTTATCCCCGATGTCTCACAAAAATTGCTCCCACTCTTCTTTCTTGAACTTTCTTTCTTCTTTCCTGTCTTTCCAGGCTATAATTACCCCGGCTTCTTCCGCCCCTTTAACTTTGCTGTATCTTATGGTTAGAAGGGCCGCTTTTCTGATCACTTGACAACTCGTCTTCATATCATTAGCCTCATCAGCAACTTCTTTCACTCCACTGGCTATCTTTTTACCTCCTTCTCCCATCACCGCTTCAGGCATTTTCTTTAGCCTGACTGCAGTCAACGGTCCTTTCCCTTCAGTCGTAGTGATGATGATATCAGAATCAAGAATGCTCTTTCTAATCTTCTCATTATCCTTTTCGTCGCGGCCGATAACAATTATTCCCTCAGCTTCAAAAAATAACCGACCACTTTTTATCAACCTGATATCTTCCACCAGCAACCGTCCTCGCCACTCCATAAGCTTCCTCAGCCTCTGGGAAAAACCGGGATCCGCCAGAAGACAGCCGCCTGCCGGGGTGGGGTACTCCTTGATACCATACTTTTCAGCCAGCTCCATCTGTCTCTTCCTGGAGCGTCCGGAGATATCCAGCAACCTTTCTCGATCCACCAATCCTTTCTCCTCCGGTATGGTCACAGGCAGCAACCTGGCTGAAAGAGGCCTCAGCACCAACCCTTTCAACCCGCCAAGTTTCTCTACTATCCCCAGAGCCTGCCTGTTCTGAGACTTTGGCCTCTCTCCCAGGACCTCTCCAGTAGCCACAAAATCCGCCTGGTATTTATCCAGCAGCTGGCCGGCGATTCTAACCATCTGGCCGTGGCAATCTATACAGGGATTCATGTTTTTCCCATAGCCATATCTGGGTTTCTCCACTACCTGAATTGCTTCCTCAGTAATATCAACCTCCACCAGGGGCCAGTTCTGTTCTTCAGCAGCCCGGATGGCTTCTCTCGGACCGAAAAATTGACTCTTGAAGGTCAGGGCCACGATTTCTACACCCTGATCTTCCAGCACCTTTCCGGCCAGTATGCTGTCCAGCCCGCCCGAAAGGAGAAGCAGAGCTCTAACCCGGCTCTTTTTTTCTTCAGGTTTTCTGTATTCCTTTACTTTCATCCCGGTCCTGTCTGTTCTTTTTAACTCTTCTCGTTTCCCCTCAAAATCTATCCCCACTGAAAAAAAGACCAACTCTCTTCCTATCTTTTCTTCCTAAATAAAACTGAGTTTTCTTGAATTCAGATGACCATACTTTTCATCCCTTTCTACTGAGACCTCAAGGCTCTACCTGTAGAGCCCATGGTTCCCTCTTTTTCTTTAAACTTAGCTAAACCGGCTTTTTTTCTGATGGTCTCCCTCCGGGCCGCCCAGCGAACCAGTCCGTAAGTCAAAGGACAGCGCATCAAAAAAGTTAAAAACTTATTTAAAACACCTGGAATGACAATTACCTTTTTCCCTTTAAGGGCTCTAAGAGAAATGCTGACCCCCCGCTCGGCCGTCATCCACATAAACTTTGGGGTGGCTTCTTTATTAAAGCCGGCCACCTCATGGAATTCGGTATGAGTCAGGCCAGGACAGAGGGCCTGCACCTTAACCCCCGTGCCTTGAAGTTCAGTCTGCAAGTTTTCGGAAAACATAACCAGGAAAGCTTTGGTGGAGCTATACATTGACCCCGAAAGAGGCGAAAAGGCAGCCACTGAAGAAACATTTATAACTGCTCCCCTCTTTCTTTTAATCATACCAGGCAAAGCAGCCCTGGTCAGCCGAACAGTGGCTATCACATGGACCATAATCATCTGCTCGTACTGGCCCTTTTCATCTGCATAAAATTGCCCAAAGCCCCCGAATCCAGCGTTGTTTATGAGCAAATCCAGGTCTTCGGTCTGTTTGATTTTTTGGACCAGCTGCTCAATATTTTCTTCCCGGCTCAGGTCAGCAGCCAGCACTTCCACCTTAATTCCATATTTATCTCGCAATTCAGCTGCCAGTTTTTCCAGTCGTTCCTTTCTTCTGGCTACCAGTATTAAATTGGTCCCGACTTCAGCCAGCTGCCTGGCATATTCCAGGCCGAGCCCGGCAGAGGCTCCAGTTATTAGAGCCTTTTGATATTTCTTAGCTTCGCTCATTTTTTCTCCTCAATTTTGACTTAAGACTTAACAACTTTAGTTTTATATGATAGCAGAAATCTTACCGAAAGATTAACACCTCAAAATATCTTACAACAAGGTAGAAAAACCTTGCTTTTAAAATGAGAGCGGTCCAGGTTGACAGGACTTTTGACTAAATGTTAATCTTTCCTAAAAAGGTATATGGGTAATATTCGAGATTCTGGTGATAAGTTTTCTTTAAGCGGTTCTTTTAAAGCTTTCTCAAAAACCCATAAAATATGTCCTTATAACCTTAGGTCCGCCAGACCAGAAAAAAAATCTCAGAATATAGTTTCGAACTTCCTTCACCCAGCTAACAACCATCTCATTAAACCACCCATATTCCCTCGATGGCTCCTGATCTTGTTTCTGTTTTTACTTCTGAGCCTGAACTCCATTCTCCAGCCTGCCTCCGGAGCCGTGCTCTCAAAATTCTCTCAACAACAAGCTGCCTCCACCCAACCCTACTATTTTAATCCGGCCCGAGAAATTGAGCTGCTCAAAAAAATCCTGGGCTTTGAACGAAACTGGAAAGGCCGAGCCGGTCAAGAGCTGGTCATCGGAATTCTCTACCAGAAAGGAAGTTCAATTTCCTCCTGGATAATGGAAGACTGGTTAAACCTACTCTCTCAAATGAGTGAATCCGACCGGCAGCTTGAAGGTGTCCCAATTAGTTTTCAGAAAATCGAGCTGGATGCGACCTCTTCACTCGAGGCAATTCTCATCGAAAACAAAATCCACATTCTCTACATAACTCCTCTGGAGACCAAAAACATTGCCAGAACTCTTAATGAGATANTCAGAATTTGCGGAAAACTCAAAATAGGCACCTTTACTGCCGTGCCAGAATACCTGGACTCCGGGGTAGCCATCAGCTTCCAGCTCAAAGACGAGAAATCCCAGATTGTTATAAACCTTGAGGCCTCCAGAGCTCAGGGTTTTGACTTCTCCTCACAGCTTTTGCGGCTGGCCAAAATCAAAGGAAAAAATGACTAAAACCATCTCTTCCTCACTCCTCAACAGACTCTTCCCCTGGCGAACCAAAATCGTCTTCAAGTTTATGCTCATTTCCATTCCCTTTTTAGCTTTAATCAGTCTGGCTTTATTCACTTTAGCTCCCTACTGGTATAAACAGAACTCACTCCGAGCCCTTGAAGATAAATCCCGTTCCCTGGGAACGATCGCCGCCTACAGCTTGGCCCCGGCCATAGTTTTTGAAGATATGGAGGGGATAAAGGAAATCCTTTCAAGCCTCAGCCAGAGCCCTGAGGTCGAGTACATTCTGGTTTTTAATTCTCAGGGGCAGGAAATCGCTCGCTTCTCCCGAAGTGAAAAACTAACCCTTAATCCCGAAGGGAGTCGTCAGACTGGCCATCTTTATGATAATCAGGTCTGGAACTACTATGCCCCAATCAACCATCAGCACAAGGTAGTGGGTTATTTGGCCATGGGGTTTTCTTTGGCTGAGGTCTATCGTCAGATAAAATACATCCGGCAGTTGATTACTCTGGTTTCGGCCTTAATTTTCGGCCTGGGGTTATTTTTGATTTACATTATGAGTTCTTTAACCACCCGTCCACTGCGCCGGATGACCAAAACCGTTCAGGAAATTAGCTCCGGAGATTTGAGCAAGAGAACAGAAGTTGCTTCAGATGACGAAGTCGGTACTCTGGCTAAGAGTTTTAACCTGATGGTTGACCGGCTTCATCAGACCCTGAGTAGCCTCCAGGAAGCCCGGGAAAACCTGGAAAAGCGGGTGGAAGAAAGAACCGCTGAACTTAAAAAACAGATGGAAGAAAAAGAAGCCATGGCCCGGAAGCTTAAAGAAAGTGAAGAACTCTTCCGCAATATGGTGGAAAATCTTGGTGAAGCAGTAGTAATTGCTGATGCTGAGCAGAATTTTCTTTTTGCCAATCAGGCCGCCAACCGTATTTTTGAAGAATTTGAAACCGGTCTGGTGGGCAAAAATCTGAATGGCTATTTGTCTTCGGATCAACAGCGACTGGTTGAATGGCAGACCGCCCGCAGAAAGCGTGGCCTCAAAGATGTTTATGAGTTAGAAATAAACCTCAAAGATGGCCGCAAGAAAACTCTGCTGGTAAATGCCGTACCCCAGTTTGACCAGGAAGGAAATTATATCTCTACTCTGGCGGTTATGACCGACATAACCGAAAAAAAGAAAGAAGAAGCAGCTCTGGCTGAAGCCAAAGCCCGGTTAGAAAAAGCCTATGCTGAGTTAAAGAAAAACAACGAAGAAGCCTCCCTTCTGGTAGAAATGGGCGATGCCCTTCAGTTAGCCAGCTCGGAAGAAGAGATNATCAGCATCGTGATAAATTTTGCTCGTCAGATATTTCCNGAAGATTCAATCCTTCTTTACCTCAGGCCGGGCAAGGAAAACCATCTGAAGCTGGCTGGCAACTGGAACTTTCAGCAGAAGGCCGAAGAACTAATCAACTTAGATGATTGCTGGGCTATCCGAAAATCTGCACCGTATTTTGTCCTTAACCCGGCCAGTGAAGTAATTTGCCCTCACTTAAAGACATCCAGCCTGCCCAACCGGCCGGTAGCCTGCCTGCCGCTCAATTCCTACGGAGAAAACCTGGGCCTTCTGGTAGTCTTCTGCTGCCAGGAAGGAAGCGGAAAAGAAGCTGGCCCGGAAGTGGAAAGTTTGCTGACTTCAAAAAAACAGCTTCTTGTAACCTTTTCCCAGAGGGTGGCCATGGCTCTGTCTAACTTCCGGCTCAGGCAGAAACTCCAGGAGCAGTCCATACGCGACCCCCTGACCGGACTCTACAACCGCCGCTATCTGGAAGAAACCCTGGAAAGAGAGTTGCTCCGGGCCAGAAGAGCCGGGCATCCGGTTTCGGTCATAATGCTGGACATAGACCGCTTTAAAAAATTTAACGATACCTACGGCCATGAGGCCGGCGATTTTATTCTTCAGGCTGTGGCCAGGACCATCCAGAAATCAGTCCGGGCCGAGGATATCGTCTGCCGTTACGGCGGCGAAGAGTTTACTGTGATTCTGCCTGGCCTGGAGCTAAAAAAGGCCGTCAGCCGGGCCGAGTTAATCCTGGATTCGGTCCGACATCTGGAAATAAATTACGGAGGCTCGCTGCTGAAAAATTTGACCATTTCAGCCGGTGTGGCTGCATTTCCTGAGCATGGAGAAAGCTGGCCGGAGCTGCTTCAGGCGGCCGACTCCGCCTTGCTTCAGGCCAAAAGTCAGGGACGAAACCGCATCGTTATGGCTAAAAAAGACAACCCTGGGATAACAGAGGAGTAAGCTTGAAAAAAGTTCTGCCAATCAATTGGTTAGGAAACCGAAAAGGAATTCAGGCGACAATTCTGATTGTTCAGCTTAAACGCCGACTAAAAACATGATAATAAATGTCAAAAAGGAATTAAGAAGAGAAAAAATAGGACTCTGTTTCTTTTTCCTTAAAAACTGCTGACCGTGAGGTACTGATGAGATCCCTGAAAGAACTCTGGGCAAAATGGAAAAAAAGAGTTAAACACCCTTTTTACCTGGTCTCTCTGGTCATAACCCTTCTTCTCGTGTTGTTCGGGCACAACTATTACCGCCAGGAAGAAAAAAGAGTTAAAGAGAGAGTGTTCAAAGAGATTTCAAGCGTCGCTCAACTAAAAGCCCGGCAAATCCGGGACTGGTTGGACCAGAGAAGGGCTGATGCTGAAGTATTGAGCAAAAGTAATTTTTTCTCTTCCGGTTTGATTGCTGTAATCCAGAAACCAGACCCCATAGCTGCGGAAAGAGTCAGGGAAAGGCTGGAACTTACAGCCAGGGCTTATAAGTACAGTCGGATCCTCATCTTAGATGCCAGAAAGAATGTATTTCTGAGCTACGGAGCAGAAGCACCGAGCCAGCTTTCGCCGGAGCTTCTCCAGGCTATGGAACTGGCTGCTCAGCAGCATAGAGTCATCAACACCGACCTGCATCGACATGAAGAAAGCGGGCCGATTCATCTGGATGTAGTAGCGCCCTTCTGGGACCCGGATGACCCTGAAAAAAAAGTTCAGGCTTTTATTGTGCTGACAGCTGATGCGGATGTTTATCTCTTCCCCATAATCCAAAGCTGGCCCTATTCCTCTGAAACGGCCGAAACAATGCTCGTAAAAAGAATCGGCGAGGAGGTAGTTTTTCTCAACGAGTTACGACACCAAAAAGACACGGCTCTAAAACTCCGTTTACCGCTGAGTCAAAAAGAAATGCCGGCCGTGAAAGCAGCCCTGGGCCAGTACGGGAAATTTGAAGGAATTGATTACCGGGGGAAGCCTGTGCTGGCTTTTCTAACCCCGGTGCCCAACACCTGCTGGTCAGTAGTCTCTAAAATGGACCGTCAGGAAGCCCTGGCCGGATTTCAGAAACGCTCTATCTTCATGATGCTTTTCCTAATGTCTTTGATATTCGGAGGTCTTCTGATTTCAGAGCTCTTCTGGCAGCGCCGGGAGAAAGTTAATTTTCAGAAAATGTACGAAGCTGAAGCCAGAGCCCGAGAAACGGAAGAAATGTTTCGAACCCTCAGCGAATCATCTGTAGCTGGGGTTTACCTGGTTCAGGATGGGGTTTTTAAATATGTCAACCGGGCCCTGGCTGAGATGTTCGGCTATAAACCTGAGGAATTAATAGGAAAGCTGGGAAATCTTGAGCTGACCCACCCCGATGACCGGGAAATGGTCAGGGAATACAACCGCCAAAGACTGAACGGTGAAATTAAATCCATCAGGTTTGATTTACGCGGACTGCGTAAAGACGGTTCGTTTTTTTACGCTGAAGCGCACGGCTCCACCGTTGATTATCAAGGTAAAAAAGCCATTATCGGCACCTTAATAGACATTTCTGAAAGAATTAACCTGCTGCAGGAAGTTTTTAACCGGGAAGCCGAACTAAAAGCGACTCTCTACAGCATTGGCGATGCCGTTATTTCTACCGATGCCCAGGGCCAGATCCTGATTATGAACCCGGTGGCTGAAAGACTTACCGGCTGGAAAGAAGAAGAGGCCAGAGGAAAACACATTCAAGAAGTTTTCAACATCGTTAATGAATTCTCAAGAGAACCGGCGCCTAACCCGGTGGAAAAAGTGATAGAAGATGGCATTGTAGTGGGACTGGCTAACCACACAGTTCTTATTTCCAGAGACGGTAAAGAATATCCCATTGCCGACAGCGGCGCGCCCATCCTGGATGAGCAAGGAAATGTGCTGGGGGTCATCCTGGTTTTCCGCGACCAGACCAGAGAAAGAGAAGCAGAACGTCAGATATTAGAAGCGCGGGAAAAACTTCGGGAGCAGAATCGTTTTCTGGAAAACCTGATTCAGAACCTGCCCGGCCTGGTTTACAGGTGTAAGAATGACCGCAACTGGACCATGGAGTACCTGGCTGGCAAATGCCGGGAAATAACTGGCTACGAGCCTGAAGATTTGATCGGAAACAAAAAACTCTCCTACAACGACCTGATTATTCCTGAACATCGTGATTACCTCTGGGAAAAATGGCAGAAAGTGCTGGCGGCGAGGGAGGTATTTGAAGATGAGTACCAGATAAGAAGCGCCGACGGAAAAATAAAATGGGTCTGGGAACGCGGCCGNGGAGTTTATGACGAGCAGGGCAANTTGATCTGTNTGGAAGGCTTTNTCACCGACNTTACGGAAAAGAAAAAAGCCCAGGAAGACCTGGTCAAAAGCGANAGAGAAAAGTCAGCCATTTTTGCCGCCATAAATGAACACGTCATTTATCAGCAGCCTGACCACACCATCATCTGGGCGAACCGGGCGGCGGCCGAGTCCATCGGGATGAAGCCCGAGGATTTAATAGGCAAAAAGTGCTATGAATTATGGCCCCAGAGAACCAGACCGTGTGACATCTGCCCGGTGGCTGAAGCCCGTGAAAGCGGCAAGCCGTGCAAAAAAGAAGTTGTTACACCGGATGGCCGCTGGTGGGAAATCAGCGGCTACCCAATGCTGGATGACCAGGGTCGGACCATCGGTATGATTGAAGTCACCTCAGAAATAACGGCCCGCAAAAAAGCCGAACTGGCGCTAAAACAGTCTTTAAGAGAAAAAGAAATTCTCATCCGGGAAATACACCACCGGGTGAAGAACAACATGCAGGTCATCTCCAGCATCCTGAACCTGCAATCAGCTCTGCTTGAGGACCCCCGGGCCAAAGC
>JGI24185J35167_1000019_pt1 | contig 64357 bp, 67 predicted proteins | sample YNPBryunderm2012_FD_35167 | JGI IMG/M metagenome (IMG submission 35167) | reverse complement strand
ATGCTTACATCAAGCCTGAGAAGCTGAGGCCGGTGTGGAGTGAGGCCCTGACTCAAGGAGCTAACTGAGGCCTGAAAATGGAGAAATTACGATGGCTAAATTGCGAACAAAACTTGACATGGCCTTAAAGAAATTAAAAGAGTTGAATTTTTTATTTAAATTTATTATTTTTTATTTTATGGAGATAAAAAAATGAAAACCAAAAGAAAGATTGCTTTTATCATTATTCTCATACTAATTGCAGTCTTAACCACTTCTCTCCAGGCCGAAATTGTATTCAGAGGCAAGGTTTTTAGTTGTACCGGATTGCCGGTTAATGGAGCGGAAGTTCTAATTAATAGTCTGAACCTTTCCACGGTTACCGATGAGCAGGGCAGTTTTAAGATTTCTGTTCCAGAAACTGTGGATAAGTTAAAATTTAAAATTAAACATCCTGATTTTTTTGAGCAGGAGTTTACTGTTTCAGGCCCCCTAAGCGGGCGCCTGGTTTCTTTCATCCTGACTCCCTATATTGCCCAAAAGGAAGAAGTGGTGGTTACAGCTACCAGGTTTCCTGAGCCCATAAGTTCTGTTCCAGCCGCTGTCTCGGTCATAACCCGTTCCAGTATTGAAGAAAAACTGACCTCCACCATTACCGAACTTGTCCAGCATGAGCCTGGAGTTTCCAGCCTAGGCAGTGGAGGTTTTTCTGTGGTTCCTTCAATTCGCGGGCTGGCCCGCCGCCGAATATTACTTCTGATTGACGGTGCCAGGTTGTCGAGNGACCGGAGAACTGGCCCAAACGCTTCTTTCCTTAACCCGGAAGACCTGGAGAAAATTGAAGTGCTGCGCAGTCCCTCCTCCGTTTACTATGGCTCTGATGCCATCGGAGGAGTGCTTAATTTTCTGACTTATAATCCATCACCTGAAGACCACTCTCGCCTTACTGGCGGTCTAAAATATGGAACGGTCAACAATGAAAGGGAACTAAATCTTGCTTTTTCTGGAAGCAGCAGGGGTTTTGGTTATTATTTTTCTGTGAGAAACGACGCTGCAGATAATTATAAATCCCCGTCGGCTGAGGTCCCTTATTCCTATTTCAACCAATCCAGCATATTCGGGAAAATCATTCGTTTTTCAGAAAAAAGAGAAATTAGCGCCAGCTTTCTTTTAGCCAGAGGCCAGAACATTGGTAAACCGGCCATAAACAGCGACACCCGGCCCACCTGGTACCCGGCTGAAAACCAGAACCTCTTTCAGTTCAACTGGAAAGAAAAATCGCTGGGTCCCAGAGCTGAACTCAATTTTCACTTCTACCTCAATCCTAACTTCCTGGAAACCCGAGCTGACCGAATCCAAAACTCTTTGAAAACCCAGGAAAGTTTTGCCCGTACAGAGAGCACCGACTACGGAGCCCAGCTGGCTCTGGAATACAAAATCCGGCCAGAACTCAGACTGACCACCGGCGCTGACCTTTACGGTCGCGGCCGCAGTCAGGCTTTCAACCGATACATAAATTTCAACAGTTCCGGCCAGGTTGTGGAAATAATAGATGAATACCCTTATCGTCAGGGTATAAGAACAGACGCCGGTCTGTTCCTGGCCCTTGACTATCAGGGGATTAAGAATCTGGACTTGACCGGAGGCTTGAGGCTGGATTTTCTAAGCTCAAGAGCTAAAACTGGCGGCCAGACCCTTAGCACCAAGAATGAAGCTTTAACCGGTTTTATCGCTGCTTCCTACGAACTCTTCCCTTCTGTTTCTCTGTTCGCTAATTATTCGCGGGCCTACCGGACTCCTGACCTGAATGAAAAATTCTACACCGGAATAACTGGTCGCGGTTACATCATCGCCAATCCTGACCTGAAGAACGAATCCAGTCAGAACCTGGATGCCGGAGTAAAAGTCATCAGCCGTCGCCTGTTCGTCGGGCTTTATGGTTTTGCATACAACATAGATAATCTGGTTGAAAGGTATAAAATAGGAACTCAACTCTATACCTATGAAAACGTAGACCGTGGCCAGATCCGCGGGATGGAGCTTGAGCTGGAATACTTTCCTTTCACCCGCTTCTGTCTTTTTGGAAATTTTTACCTTTACGAAGGAAAGAGCCGAATAACAGAAGAGCCTCTTAACGATATCCCACCGCTGAGGTTGATTCTTGGAAGCCGGGTGTGGTTCAACCGCCTCAGCCTGGAAGTTAATGGCCTGCTTCAATCTGAAAAAGAAAGCCCCGGCCCGGCTGAAATTGCCATTCCTGGTTACGGACTCTTAAACTTTAGAGCCACCTACAATCTTAACTCTTCACTGAAAATTCACCTGCGGGTCAACAACCTGCTCAACAAATTATATCTGGCCAGACCTGACCCGGACTCCAGAGAAGAACCCGGACGGAATTTCCAGTTAGGATTGAGCTTTTCCTACTGAAAGCGAATAGTCCAGTAGTCCAAAATAAAATTTCTGGAGTGTAGCCCCAAAAATGGGCTAAGGGCAGAAGCCAGAAGCAATTCCTCTGCCAGCCTGAAGCCAAAAAACCAAAACACCACCTTGAAAAGCAGAAAATTATTGAACCTCACCCTNTCACTTCAGGAAATCTCCCAGAAAATTCTATTCCCAAATNGCTATCAAAGCGTAAACCTTATTCCCCCGTGCAAAACACCTTTGTAGCCGCCTCCAAGCTCACCAAAAAAGGCTATCCTGTCTCCAACCCTGAAACCTATAGCCGTTACCTGAAAAGCCGGCANAATGGTTGAAGACTGTTCGGTTTCTGAATATGTATATTTTCCTTTTCTGAGGGTCAAGCCAACTCCAACTCCCGAATAAAGACAGAAGTTCTTTCGGTTGATATAGCGAAAATCGGCCTCCAGAGCCCCGGTGTAATAATTTTCGGTATAAGTTCCAACCGGAACCCCATTCATAGCCAGGTTTCCACGGGCTCTGTCTACCGCCATGGTAAACCCGAAACCCAATCTGGATTTGCCAGAATGTTTGTAGGTCAGAACCAGAGCCCCGGGATATTCATTATCAACTTTGGCTGCTTTGCCGATGGTAATCGTGATAAGAAGAACGTTGGTCAGAATATCAACAATCTGGCTGGAGGTTACAGTTCCGTAAGCAACTGAAAACTCATTTCTTGGCGATTGGGCGTAGCTCTGGCCACAGGTGAAGAACAACAGGCCTAAAATAAAAAAAGAGACCAGAAGCTTTGAAGTTTTTAACAGCATGATTTCCTCCTTATTCTGGGATTGTTTATATCATAAAATGCCAGAAAAAAACAATTTTTAAATCCCAGAGATTTAACTTATCCGCACCGATTCCCTAATTCTTTTCTTATCTATCCCTTAACATCATCTATTATATCTACTAGCCAAAAGGAATTTTTTATTTGACACCCTTATCCTAAATCCTTAAAGTAAAATCAGATGGCGGGAACGGAAAGATACCAAGAGGCCTGAATGAAAAGGAAAAAAATCCTTCTGGTAGAAGATGATTCCATCATCGCCCTGCTGGAGTCAGAGCTTCTCCAGAGCGGTGGTTACGAAGTTCTGGTCACTCATTCTGGAGAAAAAGCCCTGGAAATTTTTCGGTCAGACCCAGGAATCGATCTGGTACTGATGGACATTGACCTTGGGACCGGAATGGACGGAGGGGAAACAGCCCGGCAGATGCTGGCAGAGAAAGAGGTTCCAGTAGTGTTCATCTCCAGCCACACTGAGCCGGAAATTCTGGCTAAAACCGAAGCCATCACCTCCTACGGCTACATAGTCAAGGGTTCCAGTGAAACCGCTATCTTCGCCTCGCTGAACATGGCTTTTCGGCTTTATGAAGCTCATCTGGAACTGATTAAGAAGAATGTAGAGCTCAAAGCTCTGGCTGATAACCTGAGCGAAACGATTAAGAAGCTCATGGAAACCCAGTTAGAGCTGCTGACCAGAGAGCAGAAATTAAAAGAAACAACCGAACATTTAGAAGCCACTCTTAATTCTTTACCTGACCTTCTCTTTGAGCTGGACCAGGAAGGCACCTATCTCGACCTCAGAGCTCCAAACCCGGAACTTCTGGTCAGACCCAGAGAAGAGCTACTGGGTCGGCGGGTCAACGAGGTGCTGCCAGAAGACATCTCGGAAGCACTGCTTTTTGCCCTTAAAGAAGCAGCCGAAAAAGGAATTTCAGAGATTAATTATTCTCTTGATCTGCCCTCAGGTCGGCATTATTTTGAAGCCACTATCGCCAGAAAAGGAACTAACCGCCCCGGGCAAAATACTTTTGTGGCTCTGGTGAGGGACATAACCGACAGGATAGAAGCCCAGCTTGCTCAGCAGAAAACAGAAATCCGCTTCTACCGGCTTTTTCAGGCCATGGCTGAAGGAGTGGCCATTCATCGTTTAATTTTTGATCAAAAAGGTCAGCCTATAGACTATGAAATCGTTGAGGTCAATGATTCTTTTACCCGTCATACCGGAATTACCCGGCAGCGCGCGCTCGGTCAAAAGGCTTCCGAACTCTACGGAAGCGGACAGCCTCCCTTCTTCGAGACCTATCTTAAAGCAGTAGAATCAGGAAAAGCCATTAGCTTTGAATCTTTTTTTGAGCCACTTCAACGCTATTTTAAAATCACTGCTTTTCCCATGGGTGAGGACCTCTTCACCACAGTCTTTGAAGACATTACTCAAAGAAAAAAGACTGAAATAGACCTGAAAGAAAGAGAAGAAAGATACAGATTAATTTTTCAGAATACTCCTCTGGGCATTCTCCAGTTCGACCGGAACGGAGTAATAACAGAATGTAATGAGGCTTTTGTCAAAATAATCGGCTCCAGCCGGGAAGCTTTAATAGGCTTTAACATTCTTGAAAGGGTAAAGGACGAAAAAGTCATAGAAGCTGTTAAAGCGGCGCTGGCCGGAAAGGTTGGTTATTATGAAGGTATCTATAAGTCAGTAACCGCTGACAAATCAACGCCGGCCAGGGGATTCTTCGCCGGCATCTTTGACGAAAACGGAGAATTCCTAAGCGGCATCGGAACTTTTGAAGACTTTACCGAACGTTACCAGACAGAAAAAGCTCTGCAGCAGTCGGAAGCAATCCTGGAAGCGATGTTTGAAGGGTCAGTCCATTCATTCATCTTTCTGGACCCAGAAGGAAAAATAATGAAATTTAACCGGATTGCCCAGAAAAGAATGATCAGCCTTATCGGCCAGAGCCTGAAAATAGGCCAACCGCTGGTTGAACTAATCCCGGAAACTTTCAGGCCTGACTTTAATAGAAATTTCATGAGGGCAGTCTCAGGTGAGCTGGTGCAGGTTGAAATAGAGATTACCACTCTTTCTGGAGAAAAAGTCTGGTATGAATTTTATCTGACCCCCATCTTTTCTGAAACTCAGAGCCTGCTGGGAGTGTTTTTAATGGCTCAGGATGTGACCGCCAGGAAAAAAGCCGAGGAAGCTCTCCGCGAAAGCGAAGAAAGATTCAGGACCATCTTTGAAGGCTCCGGGGCTATCATGCTGGTTATCGACCCTCAATCCGGAAACATTTATGACGCTAACTACCGGACTGAAGAATTTTATGGCTACCCCCGGGAAAAGCTTCGTCAGATGAACATCAAGGAAATAAACACTCTACCAGCTGAAGAAGTTGAACGCCGGATGGCAGAAGCCAGAGAAAGAAGGCAAAATCACTTTATTTTTACTCACCGGCTGGCTTCAGGAGAAACAAGAGAAGTTGAAGTTTATTCTCATCCTATTCGGTTCGGGGAAAAAAATTATCTGCTCTCAGTAATAATCGATATTACCGAGCGCCTGAATATGGAAAAAGAGCTTCAGAGAACAGTAAAGGAAAAAATTGCCATTCTCCAGGAGTTGCAGCACAGAGTTAAAAATACCTTTGCCCTGATAAATTCTATCATCAACCTGGAACTCACCCGAATTGCTGAAAAAGAAGTCCGGGCTCCTCTGGAAAATTTGAAAGCCCGAATTCTGACAATCTCCCGAGTATACGACCAGCTCTCCATGAGGGAAAGATACCAGGAAATCGGGCTGGACCGGTTTTTAAGAGACATCTTCGAGGCAATAACCTGGGCCTATGCTGGCTCCGGTCCCGAAATAGAGCTTCAATTCGAACTTGAGCCTTTAATCTTGGATGTCAGAAGAGCTCTGCCCATCGGTCTGATAGCGACTGAAATCCTGACTAATGCACTAAAACACGCTTTTGAAGGAAGAGAGAAAGGCCTTATCAGCATTCAATTAAAGAAAACAGACAATCAGATTCTTCTACAAATTTCTGATAATGGCCGCGGTTTGCCTGAGGGCTGGCTGACCGGGACCTCAACCGGTCTCGGACAGATAATAATCAAAACCCTGGCCGATCAGTTGGAAGTTAGGCTGGAGACTGAAAGCCAGCCAGAGACCGGAACTCTTTTTCGGCTCATATTACCCCTCTCCTCAAAAAAAAGCATCTTAAGGACTCCAGGCTGACCTTCACTCCTTATCTTGATGATTGCGGATTTTTATCACTTACAGGTTTTATCAAGAAATATTTATTTAAGAAGGCCAGAGCCGGCCAGCTTTCTTAAAAATCTCAGAGCCTGGTCACAACGCCTGAAGACCGGCAGACCATTCTTCTCCAGGTACTCGCAGAACGGGTCATACAAACTACCGGCATCCACGTTTACCACCACCGGCTTGATTGTATTTTGAAACAGCTGAATTAACCTGGTGGCTATGTTGCTATTTTCATAAAGATTTTCGCCATGACTCTCACCCGGGGGAAGGGTCTGTAAGGCAGGGGTCATTGGCACACAGGAAACCACCACCGCATCCACCAGCAGCTCTTCCAGTATAGCTTCCACACAGCCGCAGAAGGTGGCATCATCAGCCATCGGGGTTACATCCAGGGGGTTATGAACATCCTGCAACCGGTCAATGCCTAAAGGTTGAAGAACCTTTAAAAGCCGGGTGGTGGTTTCTTCCGAAAATTGTGGGAGACTCAGCTCTCCGTCATCTCCTTTCAGGTTATCTGCCATAATCACCGTTTCAAAACCAGCATTGCTTATCAGACCGACCCGATTTCCACCAAGTTTTTTCCCGTCGAAAAGAATTAAAGCCCGGATAAAATTCTCAAAATCGTCGATGGTTTCAGCCGTTATCACACCAGCCTGGTTCAAAAGATTTTTCCCGACCGCGTAATCACCAGCCACTGAGGCAGTATGACTGGCTGTAGCCTGGCGTCCTTCTGGACTGCGGCCTGATTTGTAGACCACAACTTTTTTCCCGGCCCGCACGGCTGCTCTGGCAGCCTGGAGAAATCTCCTGCCGTCAGCCGGTTTAAAGCCTTCAGCATAGACCGCAATCACTCTAACCTCCGGACGATCCTTCAAATAACTGAGATAGTCGCCTATAGTCAGGTCCAGCTGGTTACCCACGGAAATGGCGTAAACCGGCTCAAAACGAGCCTGATTGCTCATCCGGCTGAGCATGAAAGCCCCACTCTGGCTGATGACAGCCAGTCCGGCTTTTATCCCGGAAGGTCTCTGGAATTTGTATTCAGGAATAAAGGTGCTGTCGTATTTTCCGGGAACTGAAATTATTCCAAGGCAGTTTCCCCCGTTGACCATTGGAGCCAGCTTCTTCTGTTGCCTTCTCTGTTGAAGGAGTTTTCGGAGGTCATCCTCAAGGCTCTGAGTGCCAGATTTTTCTCCAAGTCCTCCAGCAATGATTATTACCGAATGTGCTTTTTCCAGCTCCACCAGGTCTTTCATAATCGGATAAACCTGGTCTGCCCCAAGCGTAAGGATAAAAAGGTCCACCACCTCAGGTAGATCCGCCACCGCCGGAAAACACTGGCAGCCTTCGATGCTCTGGATACCAGGCTTGATTACATAAATCTTGTCTTTCGGAAAGCCATTTTTAATTATATTATTAAGGATGATGTGACCGACATTCATTTTCTCTGAAACCCCGATTATTCCGATACTCTGAGGTTCCAGAATCCTGCTCACCTGGTCCACTGGTCTTTTTTCAGGTTCCAGCTTCCGACGGGAAAAGCGGCCCAGACCATCAAGCGGCAGCAACCGACCATCCCTTATCACCAGCGGGTTGGCTTCCAGCTCTTCAAAAGTCCAGACCGATTTCCGGTTGAAGGGAGAAAAATCAGCCGCTATCTTCTGAAAGCACCTGAGCGCATCCAGTATCTGGCCTGGTTTCACCAGAGCTCTTCTTCCCCGGAAATCCCTGGCAATTTTTCCGTAAACAGCCAGGGGTTCAAGAGCTTTTTCAACCAGCTTTCTATCCACATCCTCTGCAGCCAAGATAGCCAGGTTTCGACCCTCCCTTAGATGAGCATTCAAGTACTCAACATCCAGTCCACCGCTACCGAAGGTTATTACCGGGCCAAAATCTTCGGAAACTCTGAGACCCAGAAGCAGCTCTGAGCCAAAGCCAATCTGTTGATACCTGACCAGCTCTGCTATCAGAAAACCAGAAATTGATTCAGCTATTTCCGAAGGTTTAACCTTTCCTTTTCCGAAAATCCGGCTGTATTTCTCCGGAATTTCCACCATCATCTGGTCAACAGCTTTCCGGACTTCTGGAACCGAAGCCTTAACCATCACCACTCCCCCCACCTCAGACTTATGCTGAATATGGGGTGAGACTACCTTGACCACCACTTTCTCGGTTCCCAATTTCTTAAGGCGGGTAGCATCCGGTTTCTGACCACGGGGCAAGAAAAAATGTTTTGGCACCAGAAATCCGTAAGCCCGGAGCAGGGCATAAACTTCAGGTTCTGAGAGAAACAGGCGACCGGACTTTTCGGCTTTTTCCAGAATCAAGCAGGCTGTCTTAAAGCTCCTATCGTTCATTTTTCCCCCAAATTTATCAACATTTCTGATAAGCTTCTGACCGATTAGCTACCGGCTATGGCTGCCTGACGTCCTAAGTCAAAGGCTTTAAGGTTAGACTCAATAATCTGAGGCCCTCTTTTTTCAAAAAGAACTTTTATGTACTTCTTCAGGTTCTCTTCCTTTAATGGGAGGTAAACCGAAGCTGCTCCCAGCATGACCATGTTTTGAGCTCTGACGCTTCCGGCTTCCCTGGCCAGCTTTTCAGAATCTATTAACACCTGGACCGGAGCCTTTTTTATTTCTTCAAAAACTTTCTCGAGGGGTGGATAGTCAGGTATGTTGAGGTAAGGGGTGGCGCTGGAGATGACCACTCCCCCGGGCTTCAGGTATTCAAAATAGCGCAGGGTCTCCAGAGGCTCAACACTTAGAATCATATCGGCTTCACCCTTCGGGATTAAGTCGCTATAAATATGAGAGTCCGAGAGACGGAGATGGGACTGAACAGCTCCCCCCCGCTGAGACATCCCATGCACCTCAGCCTGCTTGAAAAACAGCCCATCTTCCAGAGCTGCATTATCAATGACAAAAGCAATGGACAGAATACCCTGCCCGCCAACTCCGGCCAAAATGATGTCGTATTTCATTTCTAACCCCTTTTCTTCTCACCCACAATCTGGATGCATTCTCTTCTGGCTACGATGACAGAAAGACCATGATAAGCCAGCTCTTCTCTAATAAGGCCGATGTTCTGCTGGTGATATTTGGGTAATGGAGTGATTATCTTAAAGTGGTTTTTATCAACTCCCAGTCCTTCTATCAGCCGGTCAAGCGCCTGACCTGTCCCGAAACTCGGTTGAGTGCCGGTCATGGCCACTGTTCCGTTATCCAGAATTATAACGGTCATATCAGTCCCGGATTGAACCGCATCCAGAAGTGGAGTGATGCCGGAATGAGCAAAGGTAGAATCCCCGATAACAGCTATGGAAGGATAGATGTCGGCTTCAGCCCCACCCTTGGCCATGGAAACACTGGCACCCATACACACGCAGGTCTGAATTGCATTGTAAGGTGGTAGGGCTCCAAGGGTGTAGCAGCCTATGTCAGAAAAAACGGCCGCCCCGGGGAAATCCTTTAAAGCTTCGTTTAAGGCTTTGAAAGTATCAGCATGAGGGCATCCCACACAGAGCTGGGGTGGTCTGGCGGCCAGCTGGAAACCTTCTACTTTCAATCCAGTTTTTTCCGGCAACCCCAGAGCTCTGGCTACCAGATCTGGGGTCAGCTCACCTGAAGAAGGCAGACTGCCGTCAAGTTTACCCCGAATTATCTTTCCAGGAATACCAACCACTCCGCGGAGGAATCTTTCAATGAAAGGATAACCTTCCTCTATTACCAGGATTTCTTCAACCTTTTCAACCAGCTTTCTCAGTTTGTTTTCAGGAAACGGATAAACCGAAACCTTAAGGTAAGAGGGCTGGTCGGGCAAAGCCGAAACCACTTCCTTGAAGTAGTTGTAGGCAATTCCCGAGACTACCACGCCCAAACGGCTTCTAGCTGGGTTTAAGTTCAGTTCGTTGTAACGGCAGCTCTCCGAGTATTCCAGGAGTTCTTTCTGACGTTCAAGAAGAAGGCGGAAACGTCGGCGAGCGTTTGAGGGCAGCAGAGTCCAGTCCTGCCAGTTTCCTAACTCAAGCCGCTGGTTCGGCTCTCTCGGTTCTCTGGGCTGAACTGAAGAACGGCTGTGAGCCAGTCGGGTAACTAACCGGACCAGAACAGGGAGACCAAAACGCTCTGATAGATCGAAAGCTTCTCTGGTCATGTCGTAAGCTTCCTGGTGGCTGGTTGGTTCAAAACAGAGAATTCGGGCAAAATCGGCATAATAACGGCTATCCTGCTCGTCCTGAGAAGAATGCATGCCAGGGTCATCTGCCACTACCACCACCAGACCACCGTTGGCTCCAGTAATGGCCGAGTTAATAAAGGGATCGGCAGCCACATTCAATCCGACATGTTTGAATGAAACCAGAGCCCTCTTACCGGCAAAGGACACCCCCAGAGCTTCTTCGCAGGCGACTTTTTCGTTTACGCACCATCTTGCCGTGAATTTTTTCCCGCCTTCAGATATTTTTATCAAATACTCCATTATTTCAGAAGCCGGAGTCCCGGGGTAAGAATAAGCAGCCGTAAGTCCAGCATGAACCGCAGCCAGGGCAACGGCTTCATCTCCAAGAAGTACAATTTTTTCCATGGACTGTTCCTTTACCTGTGAATTATATCTAAACAGGAAAATTATTAGTTTTAAGCATACAATTTAACCGGCAGAGCTGTCAAGAAAAGATTTGCTTAAATAATACAATTCCTATAAAATTATGATAGATTCGATGATTGTTCTTCGAGATCATCGAAGGAGAAATAAAAAAGGAGGCCTGGATGTTCAGAATCTCAACCAAAGGTCGGTATGGAACCAGATTGATGCTCAACCTGGCTCTCCACTACCAAAATGGGACAAAAGCCCGTTCCCTGAAAGATGTTTCCGAAGAAGAGGGAATTTCCATTCGCTACTTAGAGCAGATTATCATCCCGCTTAGAGTAAACCGGCTGGTGAAAAGCGTCCGGGGAGCTGGTGGTGGCTATACCCTGGCCAGAGTTCCATCAGCCATTAAGCTGAGTGAGGTGCTGCAATCAGTTGAAGGTAATTGCTGTTTGGTAGAATGTGTGGAAGACGAGAGTTATTGCCCTCGAACACCCCATTGTCCGGCTCACGAAATCTGGAAGGAAGGAACCAGGGTTATGAAGGCTTACTTTGATTCAGTCAGCCTGCAAGATCTGGTTAAAATCGCTGAGAAAAAGAGCAGGCGAAAAGCCCGGGCTCAAAAGAGTTGACTAAAATAGTTTAACAGGTGTTATGAGAAGCACTTTCGGGTTTCTGTCATCCCTGCGTTTAACCATTTTTCTGCTAATAGCCATAATAATCCTGGCAATCATTGGAACGCTTATTCCCCAGGGGCAGGATATAGATTTTTACCGCCATCAATTTCCTCATCTATCGTCTCTGATAATATCCTTGAAATTGAATCATTTGTACCGCTCACCACTCTTTTTAAGCTTGGTTTTTCTTTTTCTGCTAAATCTTCTTTTCTGTACTCTGAAAAACCTGCCTCTTAGATTCCGACGGCTTAAGAATTCAGTTGATTTCACTTCTGAGGACAGGAGCCTTACTGGCGACCGGCACCTTGCTGTCCGGCTGGCTGAAAAGCTGGAAAAGACACCAGAGAAGCTCAGGACCGAGCTGAAAAAAAGGCGCTACCAGGTCAAAATAATTCAAAAAGCAGACCAGAAGCTTCTTCTGGCCAGAAAGGGGTTGGTCGGTCTTTTCGGTACAGAGCTGGTTCATTTGGGACTTTTAGTCATCATACTGGGAGGTCTGGCTTCTGCTCTTTTCAGTGAAAGGATTACTCTGGCTCTTTCAGAGGGGCAGAGTGAAGAAATAATGGGCAAGAACTTCCGCCTGAGACTTGATAAATTTATCACTGAATTCTATCCGGACGGCTCGGTCAAAGACTGGAAAAGTCTGGTTTCAATAATAGAGAACGACCAGGTTCAGCTTCAAAAAGCCATCGAAGTTAACCATCCTTTAAGATATAGGGGCCTGGGTTTTTATCAGACCTCCTACGGCTACGATTGGGGTCGGTGCCGGCTGAGTCTGGAGTTGAAATTTTCCGAGCAGGACCGAAAAAGAGTTGAGCTCAGCCCTGGTGAGCGCCTCTTGCTTGACCAAAACCTCACAATTGTAGTGTCCAGTTTTATTCCTGATTTTCAAATAGATCAGCTGGGCCAGGCTTTCAGTCGTTCAGCTGAGCCTCGTAATCCCGCTGCTCTGGTTGAGGTCAATCAGGGAGGTCAACAGATTTTTTTTGGGTGGATTTTTTATCATTACCCGGAGCAGAGCTCTTTTCACCGAAAAACCCCCTTGATTCTGGAGATCCGGCTTCTGTCCTTTACCGCACCGCAATTTTCAGTTCTGGAAGCAAGTTCTGACCCGGGAACTAACCTGGTCTGGATTGGTTCTTTTCTCTTACTTTTGGGACTTATGGGTTCATTCTACCTGCCCTACCGCGAATTGAAAATAATAATCCGGCAACCAAACCCTCCTCTGACTATTTTCTATGCAAGAAAAAATCGGCAAAGTTTTCTGGAAGAAATTGAAAGAATTATTTTATAATCCTTTAAGACAGGGTATAGAAAGATGAGTGAATTTACCCTACTGGCTCTGGCCTTTATAATTTATCTTCTAGTTACTCTTCTGGGTTTCCTGGCCTACCTGGGAGGAAAAAAAAGACTTCAAAAAACCAGCTACTTTCTCTCGCTTTCCGGCCTGGTCCTCCATTCTGCTTCCATTCTGTACAGAACTATTCAAAGCGGGCAGGCTCCTTTCACCAGCATGTACGAATCGGTCAATTTCTTAGCTTGGAGTTGTGTGCTGGCGGTGATAATTTTTGAGAGGTTCTTCAGGCTGGAGAAGGCCGGCCCTTACCTCTGGCTGATTATAGTGGCTTTGATGGCTCTGGCTTCTTCTCCTGCTTTACCCAAAGAAGTATCTCCTCTTGTCCCCGCCCTGCAAAGTTACTGGCTGTGGCTTCATGTCTCCATAACCCTGATTGGAGAAGCCTTTCTGGCAGTTGCTTTTGTGGCCAGTCTGCTCTACCTGTCGAGCCGCGAAAAAGGCTCGGACGACCGACAGGCTCAAATCAGAAAGGAAAAGCTGGATCTGCTGGCCTATCGAGCAGTGGCCATAGGCTTCCCGCTTTTCACTTTAGGAGCTCTGGTTTTTGGCATGATTTGGGCGAACCAGGCCTGGGGTCGCTACTGGGGCTGGGACCCTAAAGAAGTCTGGTCGCTCATTACCTGGCTGTTCTATGCACTTTACCTTCACACCCGGCTGGTTATGGGCTGGAAGGGCAAAAAATCGGCCCTGATTGCCGTGCTTGGTTTCCTTTCGGCTCTTTTTACCTTTTTTGGAGTTAATTATTTGCTCAGCGGACTGCACAGTTATGTTTGAATCAGGAAACAGTCGGCCCCTTCCACCTTTTCTCAGCCAATTCGGTTTAGAGCTAAAGTCACAATAATTCCTGGACCAAAATAAATTCAAAGGTCTGCTTGAAATTAACCCTGATCTTTAATTCCCAGAAAAAGACAGCTTAAATCACTTATCCCAAATTAAACAGTTACAGACAAAAAATCCGCTTACCTACTTGCTCATCCAGGTTTTAAGCCTTCGGCTTTTTATCTTCTTTATTCTGAAAAGTCTTTGGAGCCTAACTGCTGACCAGAGTTCGTTCGGCTGCCTCAATGGTGTTCAGCAGAAGCATGGTCACGGTCATCGGACCGACACCCCCAGGAACAGGGGTAATGGCCTCAGCTTTCTCTTTGATGGCTTCAAAATCGCAGTCACCAACCAGCCTGAAACCTTTGGGTGAACTGGGGTCCTCTACCCGGTTAACTCCGACATCAATCACCACACAGCCCTCTCTGACCATATCAGCCGTGATAGCTCTGGGAGCTCCCATGGCTGCCACCAGGATGTCAGCCTGCAGGGTAAACTTTTTCAGGTCAGGGGTGCCGGTGTGGCAAACAGTCACCGTGGCGTTGGCTCCCGGCTTTTTCTGCATCAGTAAAGCTACCAGGGGTTTACCGACAATATTGCTCCGGCCACAGACCACCACATGTTTACCTTCCGGGTTGTAGCCACTTCGGACGAGCATCTGCTGAACACCATACGGAGTGCAGGGCAGCGGACAGGGTTCGCCCCTCAGCAGCTTACCAACGTTAATTGGATGGAAACCGTCCACATCTTTTTCCGGCGAAATGTAATTGATTACTTTGTCCTGATTAACCCATTTTGGCAGAGGAAGCTGCACCAGTACTCCGTGAAACCTGGGGTCGCGGTTAAGTCGGTCAACTGTTTTCAGGATTTCCTCTTCCGAAGAATCGGCTGGAAGATGTACCGTTTCCTCGAACATTCCTACTTCTTCTGCTCCTTTGGCCTTGGCTGTCACATAGGAAACCGAGGCCGGGTCCTCACCGACCAGAATAACTCCAAGCCCGGGGACCACTCCCTTTTCTTTAAGATTGGCCACCCGAACCTTCAATTCCTCTCTAATAGAAGCGGCCACTTCCTTACCGGAAATAATTCTGGCTGGCATTTAAACCTCCCTTCATATATTCATGCTTGATTAAATTAAAAGAATTTATTTCAGAGGTCAAGAAGAATTATAGTTTATCCAGGCTTTTCTGGAGAAGTGGTTTTTCCTGTGAATCAACTATGACAAGATTGTTTTTTTCCTTTTTCGCCTGAAGAAGAGCCCGGTCGGCTTTAGCATAACAGTCAAAAAAGTTCCTGAGTTCCGGGCCAAAAATAACACAACCAACCGAAAACGTTACCAGATAGCAAATCCCCTTACTCATATTCTGAAATTCGTTTTTTAATTTGGCGAAAATATTCAGAAGGTCATCCTGAGTTCTGATTTCCGGGAAGAAAAAGCCAAACTCATCCCCACCCAGACGCCCGATGAGATCAACAGAGCGCATTTTGCTCTTTATGCTCTGCCCCAGATTAACTAAGATCTCATCTCCCACCAGATGTCCTAGGTTATCATTTATGGCCTTAAAGCCATCCAGGTCCAGAATACAGAAAGCCGAAAGCGTTTCTATCCGTCCAGGCTGCCCTAAAATGCTTTTGACTTCCTCAATGAAAAAACCACGGTTCATCAATCCGGTCAGGCTGTCAGCTTCAGCTAACTTCTTCATAGACACACCGTGAATAAAATTATCGCGATTCAGCCTTTCCAGATAATAAGCCACCGCCATACCGATGACCGTGGCTGAAATCAGAAAGAAATTATTGTTAATAAAAGCAAAATACGGAAGGGGATTTACCACCGCACTGACTATTTCAAAAGCTATGATGAGCAGAAGGCCGTTTAATGAGGAATAAACGAATCTCAGCCCGAGAAAAGTAAAATTGTAGATGATAACCAGGGTCAGCCCCTGAGAATATAGATACTGGGCTGGAGCGGGAATGACAGCCAGCATCGCCAGAATCCCAGCCCCAGCTACCAGGATGACAATTGAACAGACCAGCTGGTAGTAGCGGATAAAATGCCGGCTGTAGGAAAAAATAAAAGTCAGTACTAAAACCGGGTTGACCACGGCAAACCGTATCAGCCAGATCCTGGGCCAGAGAGGACCTACGGTAACCGAATCCAGAATGGCGAAAATGGAGTATAGAAAAATTCCCAGAGCTACGGCCCAGCGAAACCTGACCAGACATCTCTGGTGGTAGTTTTCAAGGAACTTTTGCTCCAGCTCTTCACTGGCAAATCTTAAAGTTAAAGGATTCCGGCTAATTCTGTTCATAATTGGCCACAGCCTCTTTTCTGCAGTCCAGCAGATAATTATACCTAAACAAAATTGATAAATCGACGATTAAAATCAAGCTACTTCAGGATACTTTCCTGGAAGAAAAACTAAGGAGCTTTAGTCTTTCATTTAGGCCAGTATCTGGTTTGCTTGATAAATTTAATTGTGCTAAAATTTTTGTGCACTCAACAATAAGGAGAAAGCAATGTCCGGACATTCTAAATGGCATTCTATTAAACACAAAAAGGCCGCCGTTGACGCTAAAAAAGGCAAGCTATTTACCAAGCTCATAAGAGAGATTTCTGTGGCCGCCAGGACTGGCGGTGGAGACCCTGACAAAAACCCTCGTTTGCGTAAAGCCATCGCTGACGCCAAAGCCGTTAATATGCCGGCTGATAACATCAAGAGAGCGATTATGAAGGGCACTGGCCAGATAGAGGGTGCCTCGTATGAAGAAGTAGTTTATGAAGGATATGGACCGGGTGGTGTTGCTATTTACATAACCGCTCTGACAGACAACAAAAACCGGACGGTGGCTGAGCTCCGGCATATTTTTTCCAAGTTTGGCGGTCGAATGGGTGAATCAGGCTGCGTGGCCTGGATGTTTAAGAGGCAGGGTTACATAGATGTAGAGAAGTCCAAGGCCGACGAGGAAAAGCTTCTGGAAATCGCCCTGAACGCCGGAGCTGAAGACGTCAAGGACGACGGCAGCAACTTTGAAATAATCACCAGCCCGGAAAATTACGAATCAGTACTTGAAGCCCTCAAACAGAATAATATTGAAATTGCTGCCTCCAACGTCGGTTATTTACCACAGAACTACGTCAAGTTGGAAGGCAAGCAGGCAGAGCAATGTCTTAAACTAATCGAAGAACTGGAAGACCATGACGATGTTCAATCAGTTTCAGCTAACTTTGACATTGAAGAAGAAGAAATTGCTAAATACTCGGCTGCCAGTTAAGAGAATGGCCTGATAAATGAGGGTGCTCGGTATCGACCCCAGCCTTCAAGCAACAGGTTTCGGTATTGTCGAAAATCAGGGTGAAAATATTCAGGCTCTGGTCTACGGGCTGATAAAACCTGAAAAGAAGGCTCCCTTCCCTCAGAGATTGAACGAAATCAGAACCGAACTGGAAACCATTATCGACCGTTTTCTGCCTGATGAGGTGGCTATTGAAAATCCTTTCTACGCCAGAAATGTCCGAACAGCCATTTCTTTAGGTCAGGTTCGCGGGGCAATCCTGGTAGCGCTGGCTTCCAGAAATCTGCCACTTTACGAGTACTCTGCTCTGGAGATTAAAAAAGCTGTCACCGGATATGGGCAGGCAGAAAAAGACCAGGTACAGCGGATGGTCAAAATTTTGCTGGCTCTGGAAGATGATCGGATGCCACTCGACTCCTCTGACGCTCTGGCCGCAGCCATCTGTCATCTGAATCACCGAAGACTCCAGCTTAAGCTCAATGACAGCCAACCAGAAGAGGAATCATGATTGCTTATCTTAAAGGCAAAATTCTCCATAAGAAACCAGGGGAAGTAGTGGTGGAAACCGGAGGCGTTGGTTATTCCCTTTTCATTCCGCTCTCCACCTATTTCAAACTCGGTGAGGTCGGTTCCTCGGTTGAGCTTCAGGTACATACTCACCTGACCGATGATTCCCTTCTACTCTATGGGTTCCTTACCCCGGAGGAAAAAAGTCTATTTATGAAGTTGATAACTGTTTCTGGAATTGGCCCCAAAATGGCTCTCAATATCCTGTCAGGGATAGGTCCGGCAGAGCTGGAAGAAGCAGTCAGAGAAACGAATGTCACTCGTCTGTCGATGATTCCCGGTATCGGTAAAAAAACTGCCCTTCGGGTGATAATGGAGCTGGCTGACCGACTGGAGAAAAAAGAAAAGGTTCTGACCCGCCAGGAGTCCAGAGAAAGAGAGGACTTGATATCAGCTCTGGTCAATCTGGGTTTCCGCCGCCGAGAATCGGAGCAAGTGGTGGATCTGACGATCAGTTCACTGGGATCCCAGGCTGGTTTTGACCTGCTGCTCCGGGAATGTCTGAAAAGAATGTCTAGAATATAATCATATAATCTATGATAAACTCAGAGTGACGAAGGGTATAAGATGCCAGCCATCCTGACGCCGGTCAAAACCCGGGATGACATACTGTTCGAAGATAGTCTCAGACCCCAGAAATTTGAAGACTTCATCGGTCAGGAAACTATCAAAGCCAACCTGAAAATATTCATCCAGGCTGCCCGCCAGAGAAACGAACACCTGGACCACGTTCTGCTCTATGGTCCCCCCGGTCTGGGCAAAACCAGCCTGGCTTACCTGATTGCCAGGGAGCTGGGGGTGAGTCTCAAACCGACTTCCGGGCCAGTCATAGAAAAGGCCGGTGACCTGTCGGCCATCCTGACCAGCCTTCAGGATAAAGAAATTCTATTCATAGATGAAATCCATCGCCTTCATCCATCTCTTGAAGAGCTCCTCTATTCGGCCATGGAAGACTTCAGTCTGGATGTTATAATCGGTCAGGGACCTGGAGCCCGGAGTCACAGACTCAAGATAAAAAGATTCACCCTGGTCGGAGCCACAACCAGGGCCGGCCGTATAACTGCTCCACTCCGAAGCCGCTTCGGCATAGTCCACCGGCTTGACTATTACCAGATTGAAGACCTAAAAAAAATCATACTCCGTTCGGCAAAAATACTCGGCCTAAGGGTGGAAGAAAGCGGAGCGGAAGAAATAGCCAGACGAGCCCGTGGCACTCCCAGAATCGCCAACCGGCTTCTTAGGAGAGTACGGGATTTCGCCGAAGTTAAGGGCGACGGCCGAATCGACGGAAAAATCGCCCGTCGAGCTCTCGACCAAATGGAAGTGGACACCCTGGGACTGGACGACGTTGACCGCAAAATTCTGCTGACTATAATGGAGAACTTTAGTGGAGGACCAGTAGGGATAAATACTCTCGCAGCCGCGATAGACGAAGACAAAGAAACCATAGAATCAATTTACGAGCCTTACTTAATGCGGGTGGGCTTCCTGGAAAGAACTCTGAGAGGAAGAAAGGTTACCTCCAGGGCCTATGAGCATCTCGGTATCAAACCACCTGCGGGCCAGAAAAAACTCTTCTGACCCAGAAACCCCATGAGACAAAAAATCAATCTTTCAGATTACGATTATGAACTCCCGACCGAGCTTATTGCCCAGCAACCCTTGCCTAATCGGGACGACTCCAGAATGATGGTCATCTGGCGGGAAAAGCAAAAAATAGAACACCGTCAGTTCAGAGAAATCGCCAGTTTTTTCAAGCCGGATGACATCCTGGTGTTCAACGATTCACGGGTTATTCCAGCCAGAGCCTGGGCTTTCCTTAAAAACGAACCCGGGAAATGGATAGAGTTTCTCTTCATAAACGAGCAGAGACCAGGCCTTTGGGAAGTGCTCAGCCGGCCGGCTAAAAAGGTTAAAGAAGGCGAAGTTCTGGTTTTTGACCCAGAACTGGAGGCCAGAGTCGCTCACCAGGGCCAGTTCGGAAAAAGAGTACTGGAGTTTAACCGGATCGATGTCCTTAAAAAGCTGAAGGAAATTGGAGTTCCTCCCCTTCCTCCCTATATAAAAAGAAAGAAAGACGATCCCAGGTTAAAACAAATCGATGCCGTAAGATACCAGACAGTTTACGCCAGGAAGGACGGTTCAATAGCTGCCCCCACAGCCGGGCTCCATTTTACCGAGCCGATTCTGGCTGAACTGAAACAGAAGGGCGTAGAAATTCTTTATATCACCCTGAATGTCGGACTGGCCACCTTTCAGCCGGTCAGAGTGGAAAAGATAAGCGAACACAAAATGCTGGAAGAATCTTATAGTCTCAGCCCGGAGACGGCCGGGGCCATAAACCAGGCCAAAAAAGAAGGTCGCCCGGTAGCAGCCGTGGGCACAACGGTGGTCAGGACTCTGGAGAGCGCCTGGAGCCAAGAAGGACTGAAGCCCGGGGAGAAAACAACCAATCTTTTTATCTACCCAGGGTATCAGTTCAAGGTGGTAGACCGCCTTCTGACCAACTTCCACCTCCCCCGCTCCACCCTGCTGATGCTGGTCAGCGCGTTCGCCGGTTATGACCTGGTCATGGCCGCCTATCAGGAAGCAGTCAGAGAACGCTACCGCTTCTTCTCCTACGGCGACTGCATGCTGATTCTTTAACTCCAGGTAATCAAATCAACCATCTGAAGCCAGTATTATTCAATTATAGCCAGCATCCAAAAACCTGGATAACAGGTTTTATTTACAGGCCGGCTTTGCTAAGGCTGTGCTAAAATTGCCGTTAATTTAGCAAATATTACTTTTACACAAGTTAAAAATACTCTGAGATGGTCAGGAAGCTTCTTAACCTATCTCTTCTAATCGGCCTGGTTCTTTTTGCTCTGGTCATTTGCAAAACAGGGTTGCAACAGATTATTAATGATTTCAGAGCCATCAGTCCGGCGAGCTTCCTTATCCTAATGCTGCTCAGTCTGATACAAAACAATTGAGTTGATTTCTATCATAACCTTTATAATCATAGGAGTTATTTTGGCCCTCAGCCGGCTGAAAATGTCTGGAAAAATGGAAATTATCTTTAATGTCTTCTCTTTCGGAAAAGACCCGGCTCCAGCTCAGCCTCCAATAATGCCCAGGGGTGGAGTGGTCTTCCAGCGGCCGCGGGTAAAATCAGGGAATTTCACCGGCTCTGAATTCCTGGCTACCGATCTTTCGCTCAGAGCAGAGACCGTACTCCAGGCCGCGGCATCGTAAACATTCATATCCATCGGCTGACCGGTCCGCAAACATTCAACCAGACGATAGTCTTCAATGTAATCCATCCCACCATGCCCGCGCCCTTCTCCCTTCTGACTTAACTTTTTCCAGAGAGGATGCTCATACTCCTGGGCATAGGCTTCTATGTCTTCCCAGCGATGGGATGGGCTACGTCCTTCTATGTAAATTCGGTTTGGCCATTTCTGAAGAATTCCGCGGGTACCCTGAATCAGATGGATCCGGCTATAGGGCCTGGGCAGGTTGGTATCGTGAATCAGGATGATGGTTTTACCCAGCCTGGTCTTAATCAACGAAGTATTGACATCTCCCAAAGCAAACCTTTCCCGGGCCTGGGGCGAATCAGGGCCGAATTTTTCCAGGGCATAGAGCTGCAGACCCCGTGAAGGAGAACTCATTGAAACCAGATAATCGAAAGCATCTCCGCGGTTGATGTTCATACACTGAGCTACAGGCCCTAGACCATGGGTTGGATAAAGATTGCCATTCCTTTTCCAGGAATGCTGACGCCGCCAGAGCCCTTCACCCTCATGGCTAAATTTCACCTCTCTTAAATCATGAAGATAACCTGCCTCAGCATGAAGAATTTCTCCGAGCAAACCGCGCCGGACCATGTTGAGGCTCATCAGCTCTATCCGATCATAACAGCAGTTTTCCATCATCACACAGTGCTTTTTGTACCTTTCGGCCGTTTCCACCAGTTCCCAGCACTCTTCCAGAGTTACAGCTGCCGGTACTTCAGTGGCGGCATGTTTGCCGTTCTTCATAGCTGCTACACAAACAGGAACATGCCACTCCCAGGGAGTAGCGGTGAAGACCAGGTCCAGGTCTTCCTCCTCACACATTCTCCTGAAATCCCAGGGCCCGCGAGAATAACCTTTGGGTCTGGGAAAGCCAGCCTCCTCTACCCATTTTTGAGCCCTGGCCACCTTTTCTTCAACGATATCACAAATTGCCTTTATTTCTACCCCGGGAATGTTAAGAAAGTTCTGGACATGGACCGAGCCCATTCCTCCCACACCAACAAAACCCACTCTGACCACCTCGAGCGGCGGGCTGGTAAAAAGTGGTCCATAATCTTCAGATGGAGATTTTCGTACTGACGAAAGAGCTGTCTTCTGGCTAAAGCAGAGTCCTGCGGCTCCTGCCAGACTGAGCCTTAAAAAATCCCGGCGGCTCTGATTTTCTAAGGTTATTCTGTTTTTTCCCATACTTTATTCTCCTTTATAACAAAATATACTTTAAAAAATTGATATTAAATTTTAAGTCCCACACCAAAACTAAAGCTCAAACCAGCCAGGTTTGCCTGACTGCCCCCAAGAAGAGGACTTCTGAGTCCGGTCGGGATACTTTCGCCGCTCAGACTGGCCCTGATAAAAAGCTTTTTTGTCAGGTTGAATTCAGCAGCCGCTTCATAACGAAAATGAAAGGACTCTCCTTTAGAAGACAGCTCCACTTCCTGCCAGCTCTCCCGGTATCTGGAAAAAGCCAGGCCAAGGGCTGCCAGCACCTGAAATCTTTTCCAGCTCAACCGATATTTAACCAGAATCGGAATAGTTAAACGGTTAAAGTTAATTTCGTAGTTATCAGACTCTCCCACCAGATTCAGGGCTTTTCCCCGGGTCCGGTAGTAAAAAATACCAGAACCTATTCCCAACCTGGAACGGGGGAAAAAATCCAGGCTGAGGCTTACAGCCGGGACTGAGTCATAAAGTTGCCTAATCTGCGAATTGCTAAAATTGAAAAAACCTCCAGAAAAAACAAAGCAAGTTTGTGTGGCTTCAGCCCTGACGGCCAGGAATAACAGCCCGCCAAGCAGAATAAAAAGCAGCTTTCGAGTTTTATTCATTTTTTGCCTTAAATTCATCTCCTACTAATTCTCTCAACGATTCACCTGGTTCTGCCAGAAATAATTGACCGGAGAAAAGTAGCTCATCGCCGGGCTGACCACTCGGACCCGGCTCATATTGCTCTCCTGGTTCAAACTGTCTACCGCCGTTACCGCATAGTAAAAAGGTTGATCTGAAGGCAGCAAAAGGTCCACATATCGAGCTTCAGCAAGTGGCCTTGAATTAAGTTTCTGGAAATTGCTGTAGGGCTGGTTAGAACGGTAGATGTTGTATCCCATAGCTCCAGGTACTTCCTGCCAGCTAAGAACAACCTTTCTCAAATAATTAAAGATGGAAGCGTAAACCTTCAATGACAGGTCAAAACTTCGAGGTGTAAGCGGGTAGCCTGGCAAAATCGGTTGAGCCAGACGGGCTAAACTTACCAGACCAGCTCTGGTTGATGCCTTAAAGAAAACAAAATTCAGGGTGTCGACCGTATCGGTGGTTTGATGATAGTAGGGATTAGGAACGTTGTAGTCCTCAATCCCGCAAATAGCGGGAACCCCTTTATCCCAGAAGGAAGCATGATCTGAATAAACAAAAGAAGGACTGATTATCTTTTTGGCTGGGGCGGGGCCATAAAGAGCAGTCATCGAGGCTACCAGGTCCACTAACCAGCTGGAAGCCGGATTACCGATGACGTCCAGGTCTTCCGGCAGGACATCAGCATAAGCTATCATATCCAGGTTTATAACACCGATGATGTTTTCCTGTAAATTCAGCTCACTGGTTACATAACGCTGGCTGCCAACAAGCCCCAGCTCCTCAGCTGAAAAAAGAATAAATCGGACTGTAAAGTCCAGCGGCTCACGAGTCAGAATTCTGGCCACTTCCAGCACCGCTGCCGTTCCCGAAGCGTTGTCATCAGCTCCCGGAGCCAGGGTCCAGCGCTGGTTAGAGATTGAATCATAATGAGCACAGATGATAACCACTTGTTCCGGGTAGCTCTGTCCAGGAATCTCTGAGATGACATTACGGCACTGGTAACCGTTGTAGGTAAAATTCTGAAAACGGACTGAAAGTCCGCAAGAGGCCAGGTAATCGGACAAAAACTGCCCGGCCTGATAACAGTTAGAAGTCAGGGCATATCTGGTTCCGAAATTCTGAAGAGTAACCACCTGGTCTCTCAGATTATCAGCCGAAACCTGTTCGGCCAGCTGAAGATAAAAATTTTCCTGAAGACCCCGCCAGTGGTAGACTTGAGGCTTTGCCGGCAACGGCTGCGGAACCCAGCCGGTCACCGGGAGCTTCTTTTTTGGAATAGAAACAGGCAGGTCTTCGAGGGATAAAGGGTCAGAGGCAACCACCAGATAATCATCAGCCTCGAGCTTAATTAACTGAAGTTGGTTTCTGAGCTGCTCCTGCTCACCAGGTCGGGTGATTCTGACCACAAAATAAGTTTTCCGTGGATCATAGAGGGTCAGGATTCTAAGTTTTATCCCCTGGCGCTTAAGTAGAAACTGTTCTTGCTGACTGACTTTTAAAACATAGCTTCCTTCTCCTTCCACCAAACACTCTATCTGCTGCTTCCAGAGAGTGACTTCCAGAGCCGGTTGATTCTTGGCCACCTGAATAAGCCGCAGCGGACCAATATCTCTGGAGGGAGAAAAAGCCAGGAGAAAAAAAAGAATGATGGGAAAACAGAATTTAATCCGACGGAGCGAACTCATAGCTATTAAATATATTTATTACCTTCATACAAATCAAGATATTAAGTTCACTCAGATACTAAGGCAAGTTCTTGAAAGTTTCCTCCAGGTAATCAGACAATCAATTTTTTTTAAAAAACTACTTGACAGTTTTTTCAAGCTGATTAGAATTATGAACATGATTTTTTATTCTGGAAAGAAACAAATTTCCACCTTCCAGAAAAGCTCTGTCCTTTCTTCCCTCCTTCAGTGGTTCTGGTGGGCGGCTTAGTCCGCCCGGGAACTGTATTTAAACCACCTTATTTTAGCTTCCTTTTTTCACAGTTAAAAAATTTGAAACAAACTACTGGAGGACAAAATGATGAGGTATGCTTCACAAAGAAAAGACCACTTACCGCTCAATTTTTACAACCTTAAAGCCGACCTGGAGGAACTTCCACCTCCGCCCTTAAACCCGGGGACCCGCCAGCCGCTGAGCCCGGAGGAACTCAGAGCAATTTTTCCTCCGAGTTTCATCCAGCAGGAAACCTCCACAGAAAGGTTCATTCCGATTCCAGCCCCGGTGCTGGAAGCCTTTTCGGTTTTCAGACCCACTCCTCTTATTTACGCTTCCGCTCTTCAAAAATACCTGGATACTCCGGCCCGCATATTTTACAAATATGAAGGTGTCAGCCCGACTGGAAGTCACAAAACCAACACTGCCCTGATGCAGGCCTACCTCGCCAGGGAGGACGGGATTGAATCCCTGACCACTGAAACCGGCGCTGGCCAGTGGGGCACTGCCCTGTCTTTTGCTGGCTTGAAATTCGGGGTTAAAGCCAGAATCTTCATGGTCAGAGCCAGCTTCCGCCAGAAACCAGGGCGGAGAATTCTAATCCAGCTTTTCGGAGGTGAGGTGGTGGAAAGTCCCAGTCCCCTGACTGAAGCTGGCAAAAAATATTTCCAGCAAAATCCTGAACATCCCGGAAGTTTAGGCATTGCCATATCTGAAGCCGTTGAGATTGCAGCCAGGAATACGGGGATAAAATATTCTCTTGGTTCAGTCCTGGATGCTGTCCTGATGCACCAGACGGTGATCGGCCTGGAAGCTGAGAGCCAGTGCCGGGAGCTCGGGATTGAGCCTGAGCTGATAATTGGCTGCGTCGGTGGAGGTTCCAACTTCGCTGGCTTGAGTTTCCCCTTCATCAGAAAAAAACTGAAGGAAAATAAAAAAATAAAATTTATTGCCGTCGAACCAGAGGCCTGCCCCTCGATCACGAAAGGTCGACTGGATTATGACCACGGAGACTCAGTCGGTCTTACTCCGCTGCTGTTCATGTACACCCTGGGTAAAGACTTTGTTCCCCCACCAATTCATGCCGGAGGACTCCGCTACCACGGGATGGCCCCGCTGGTCAGCCACCTGGTCAAATCTGGAATGGTAGAAGCTAGGGCCTATTCTCAGAAACAGGTTTTTAAGGCAGCCGAAGTATTCTTAAAAACAGAGGGCATCCTGCCGGCTCCAGAGTCAGCTCATGCCGTGGCTGCGGTCATTGACGAAGCCCTGCAAGCCCGAAAAACCGGAAAAAGCCTGGCCATCCTTTTTAATCTCTCAGGTCATGGCTTCCTGGATATCAACGCTTATGACTACGCCCGGCTTAATAACGGCTGAAGGCGCAGCTCATAGCAGCTAATATGGCAGGAAACTATTAATTTAATTACCTTTGCTTGCCGGACAGAAAATTAGGACAGGGAGAAGGTCGGCTTCAATCCTCTCCCTGTCTTTATTTCATCTACTTCTTTATCAATACCTGATGTTCCGGTTATTGAGTTCAGTCCTGACCAGCTCAATCGTCTTTCTGATTTCACCCAGGTAGTCAAGAGCACAAAGCTGTAGGGCTCTTCTAATTCCATATTCAGAAATCATTTGAGCCTGGTCAAGAGGGACTTCCATTCCGGTAAATTTCTTCAGAAAAGCTACTCCTAACTGAGCCATTTGCTCAGCCATAGCTACCAGAGCCTGGCCTTCGGGAAGGCTAAGGATACCACCATACTGAATCATCAAACGGCGGAACTGAGCTTCATTCTGAATAATGGCCTGATTATATTCAGGGTTATTAAGAGCCCTTATCAGCAGTTCCGGAAAATTTCGGTTCCTGAGAACAGACGAAATAATTATCTGATGTCCTATCCTGGGGTCGACTTTTTTAATTATCAGGTCACCAGCCGATTCTACCAGGTTATGACACATTTCGAGGCGAAGCATAAAATGTTCAGGGACCGAATTGCTCAAACCAAGAGCCTCAAAATAGCCATTCATAGTCGGGTCCATATTGAGAGCCAGAGCTTTGATTATGACATAACCCGGCTCAACGCCAGGAATCGACGGAAAGTTGGCCGGCCGGGAAAGGGTTTGAGCCTGGTGATGGGCGGTGAAGTCAGCTCCCCAGACATCATTGTGGGCTACAAAACCGAAGGCCAGAGGTTTGACCAGAGGTCCAGCCTTCTGCCAGACAGCCATAAAGCCTTCATTTCCTGGCTGGCCGTGAGTAAAGGCTCTGAGAAGAGGGTCGTTAATGAGGTCAAAATTGTAGTTGAACAGATCCGCAGCCATTAGGCCATACATCTCCTGAAAGTTCAAAGTAATATTCAGCCGCCCTATTCTCTTGGCAATATAGGCATGAGTGGCTGAACCCCAGGAGAAACCTGAGCTCACCATAACCAGGTTCAAGATTAGAAATAAAACCCCCATTCTTAAAAATTTTTTCATGGATTACCTCCTTTGTCTTTATATATTGATTTGACCGCGCTTCCCCAAAACATATTTCCTCATTCGGCTGAGCCTTTATATAACACTCAGCTCATAAGATAAGACACTTGTATTTTTATTTCCTTGGAATTTTTTTAAAATTTTATCAAATTAGATAAGAATTAAGCAGGTCTACCCTTAAAAGCCGCGAGCGGTTTTACAAGCGGAAAACCCTCTCCTAACTCAGGACTGATGAGCTCAGAATATAGCCTGGCCCCGGGTACAAACGAAATTCATGCCCCCCGCTTTTTATTAAATCTTAAATCTCCTCCAGGCGAACGGTAAAATGTCGCAGGTAACGGGATTCCCGGACTATCCTAAGACCCCGGATTTTGTCCCGGTTCTTATACAGGTCTATGATGGCTTCAGCCACATAATCCAGATGAGCGCTGGTATAGACCCTCCTCGGAATGGCCAGTCGAACCAGTTCCAGGGGCGGGAAAATTTCCTTACCGGTTTTCTCATCCTTTCGGGCAAACATTACTCCACCGATTTCCACTGCTCTAATACCAGCCTCCCGATAAAGGGCTACGGTCAGAGCCCATCCAGGATACTGATGGCGGGGAATATGAGGCAGGAACCTGTCCGCCAGAAGATAAACGGCATGACCACCCACCGGCTTGAAGACTGGAATTCCGGCCTTGTCCAGTATCCGGCCCAGATAAGCTGTTTGATTTATTCTGTATTCCAGATAATCTTCATCGAGGACTTCTTCAAGACCCCTGGCTATGGCTTCCAGGTCTCTGCCGGCCAGCCCGCCATAGGTTGGGAAACCTTCACTGATAATCAACAGGTTTTTGAGTTTTTCAGCCAGATGGTCGTCGTCCAGAGTGACAAACCCCCCTATATTGACCAGGGCATCTTTCTTAGCACTCATTGTGGCTCCCTGGCCGTAGGAAAAGATTTCCTGGGCTATTTCCAGGACCGATTTCTTTTCATAGCCTTTTTCTCTCTTCTTGACAAAATAGGCATTCTCAGCAAAGCGGCAGGCATCAAAGAACAGGGGGATTTTGTAATGTTTGCAGACCTGACTGACTTCCTTGATGTTTTTAATTGAAACTGGCTGACCGCCACCGCTGTTATTGGTGATGGTCATCATCACCAGAGGTATCTTCCCTGGACCTTTTTTTTCAATAAACTTCTTCAGTCTGTCCACATCCATATTTCCTTTGAACGGATGTTCAGAATCCGGATCATATGCTTCATCAATAACCAGGTCCACAGCCCTGGCTCCCCTGACTTCAACATTGGCCCGGGTGGTGTCAAAATGGATGTTGTTGGGCACATAATCACCCTTCCTGACCAGAGCCTCAAAAAGAATTCTTTCAGCCGCCCTTCCCTGATGGGTAGGAATTACATGTTTGAAACAAAAAATATTCTTAACAGTTGATTCCAGATGAAAAAAATTTCTGGCCCCGGCGTAAGACTCATCCCCGACCATAATTCCAGCCCACTGATTATCGCTCATGGCCGAAGTGCCGGAGTCGGTCAGCAAATCGATAAAAACTTTATCGGCCGGGATATTGAAAACATTAAAACCGGCCTGCTGTAGAATTGCTTCTCTTTCCCGACGACTGGTCAACTTTATTCTTTCCACTACCTTAATGCGAAACGGCTCAACCGGTGGTTTGAGATTTCTCATAATTAATCCCCTTTCCTCATTAAAATTTATGATAATTCTAATCCATTCTTAACTCAGAAAGAAACCAGTTTCTTATAAATCTTGAAGCGGTCAAGCAGCTCCAGCTCAGTAGCCTGAACCAGCCTTTTAATTCCAAAATCTTCAATTACCAGAGAGGCTACCAGGTTACCGTAAACGGCTGCTTTTCGCATTTCTCTCTGATTGAAGCGACCGGTGCTGTCTAAATAGCCAAGAAAAGCTCCGGCAAAACTATCTCCGGCCCCTGTCGGGTCCACCACTTTTTCACAGGGATGGGCCACTACTCCAAAAACAAAGTTTTGGCCGAAAAGCATAGCTCCGTGCTCACCTTTTTTAACCACTATAACCTTAGGTCCGGTCGATTTAAGCTTTTTCCCGGCTCTGACCAGATTGATTTCCCTGGCTATCAACCGGCATTCCTCATCGTTAACAAACAGAAGGTCAACTTTCTGAATGGCTTTCAGCAGGGCTTCTGGCTTGGTCTCTATCCAGAAACGGATGGTATCCATAGCTACCAGTCGCGGTTTTTTGAGCTGGTTCAGGATAAAATCATGGCTATCAGGGTCCAGATTGGAGAGAAAGATGATTTCGCTGTCACAATAGCTTTTCGGGAGAATAGGGCGAAATTCCTTAAGGACATTCAGCTCGGTCCTGATTGTTTCCCTGAAGTTGGGGTCCTGACCGTAGCGGCCATGCCAGTGGAAAGTCTTGCCCTTCTTTATCTCCAGGCCTTCGAGATCCACGTTTTTTGACCTGAACAGTTCCAGGATTTTTGAGGGAAAATCCTGACCAACTACCGACACCAAGCGAGGCCGGGTAAAAAAGCTGGCCGCCAGGGCCGCATAGGTGGCTGAGCCACCGACAATCCGGTTACGCCGGCCGGCTGGAGTCTCAATAGTATCAAAAGCCACCGAACCTATGATCAAGAGACTCAATTTAGGTGTTTCCTTCAGCTGTATTTAGATATAAGAAGAGCCAGTTTAGCCTCAGTTTCCCGGTTGCGAAACTCCGGGCTGGTGACGATGGCTTTCTCCAGAGCCTTCTGGCAAGGACAAGCCTGACTTTCAATCTGATTAATAGTGCTTACAGCATTCTTTATCAGGGCTTTAGCCTGCTCGATGTTGTGGCGGAGATTCTCCAGGACCAGCTCCACGCTGACCGATTCTTCTTCGCTTTTCCAGACATCATAATCGGTAACCAGGTTCACAGTCACATAACAGATTTCGGCTTCTCTGGCTAATTTAGCCTCCGTAGCTGCAGTCATCCCGATTACCTCAGCCCCCAGCTTTCGGTAAATCTGGGACTCAGCCTTGGTGGAAAAAGCCGGTCCTTCGATACAAACGTAAGTCCCCCCGGAATGAATTCTCAGACCCAGTTCGGTGCCAACCCGGTAGACATGGCTTGAAAGAACAGGACAGACCGGCTGGGCAAAGCTGATATGAGCCACCACCCCCTGCCCGAAAAAAGTATTCTGGCGACAGGTCCGGTCAAAAAACTGGTCAGCCAGGACAATATCTCTGGGTCTGATTTCTTCTTTTAGCGAGCCCACTGAGTTAACCGAAATAAGTCGTTCAACCCCCAGCATCTTAAAGCCAAAAATATTGGCCCGGTAATTCACCTCAGCTGGAAGCAGCCGGTGTCCCCGTCCGTGACGGCTGAGAAAAGCTACCGATACTCCATTGAGCTCCCCGACCAGATAATTATCGGAAGGCTGGCCAAAAGGTGTTTCCAGTTCAACTTCCCTGAGGTTGGTCAGGCCCTCAATTTGATATAGCCCGGTCCCTCCCAGAATCCCAACCTTAACTTTCTGAATTTCATGTTTGCTCATCATTTCACCTCTCGAAGCTATTGATATATAATTTATCATCTAAAGCCGTCAAGCTCTACCGAAAAAATTCACCAGGACCTCATCCGAAATCATTCAGTCTTTGATTTTTTGCCTGGAAATTACTATTCTTTTAATAAAATCAAATTATGGCAGGTTTATATGAACTTTATTTACTTTGATTGTTCGGCCGGAGCCAGCGGAGATATGATTCTGGCTTCGCTGCTGTCTCTTGGTGTTCCGGTTGAAGAATTCAGGCAAGTTCTGAAAAAACTTAAAATCAGAGCTGAAGTCGAAGCCAGAAAAGCCCGCTCTCATAACCTTTCGGGACTCAGGGTTGAGGTCCGGGTAAGACAAACGGCAACTGAAAGAAATTTCGCAGAGGTAGAGAAAATAATACTTAATTCGAATTTCAGCCTTCAGGTCAAAACCCAGGCTCTGAAAATTTTCAGGCGACTGTTTCAGGCCGAAGCCCGGGTACATGGACAGAGCTTTCAAAAAACCCATCTCCACGAGGCTGCCGCTGATGATGCTCTGGTGGATATAGTCGGCAGTTGCTGGCTGCTGGAAAAACTTCAGGTCAGCTCAGTTTATTTTTCTCCTGTAAATACAGGCAGCGGATATGTAAAAACCAGTCACGGGCTGCTTCCGGTTCCTCCGCCAGCAGTAGCCGAATTGATGGCCGGATTTCCAGTCTACAGCACTGAAGAACCAACAGAGCTTCTGACGCCAACAGGCGCGGCTATCCTGACCACTTTGGGAAAATGCCTGCATTCCAGACCGGAACTGGTCTATGAAAAAGTTGGTTACGGTCTTGGCCATAAAGAGCTTAAACACCATCCTAATGTTTTGCGGGCTTTCTTTGGGAAAATGGAGAGTTTCGACCCGGCTCGAAGGGTCCAGGTTATAGAAGCAACCATAGATGATGCCTCACCTCAGCTTCTTGGTTATTTTCTCAACCGGGCCTTAGAACTTGGAGCATTGGAAGCCTACCTGACGCCAGTTTTTATGAAAAAAAACCGACCAGGCACTAAATTGACCCTGATGTCCGAGGTTGATAAAATAGATAGATTGGTAGAAGAGATTTTCAGAGAAACCACCACCATCGGATTGCGGCTGTATCCAGTAGAAAGAAAAGTTTTAAGAAGAGAGATAAAAGAAACTCGCTACCGGGGGCAGATTATCAGGATAAAAATCTCTTATTACGGAGAAGAGCCCGTTAATCTTCAGCCTGAATATGAAGATTGCCTCAGAGCCGCCCGGAAGCTCCAGCTTCCTCTTAAAAAAGTGATGACGGAAGTTATGAAGAAATTTAACCCGTGAGGTAAAAATGCCCAGAAAGATAAAGAAGGATAGGCCAGCCATGGACCTGAAAAAAATAGAACAGGGAGTCAGGTTGCTGTTAGAGGGAATAGGAGAAGACCCGGAACGCCCGGGTTTGAAGGGCACGCCCGGGCGGGTGGCCAGAATGATGGACGACATCCTGGGTGGTACTCTGCTGGACCCGACCGAAGATCTGGAAGTTTTCCAGGATGAAAGGCACGACGAGATGGTCCTCATCCGTAACATCCCCCTTTATTCGGTCTGTGAACACCATCTGCTGCCTTTTGCCGGATTGGCTCATGTAGCCTATATTCCAAAAGAAGGCCGTATCATGGGCCTGAGTAAGATTGCCAGGTTGATTGATACTCTGGCCCGCCGCCTTCAGGTTCAGGAAAGACTGACCAAGCAGGTGGCCGACATCCTGAATGCTACCCTGAACCCTCTGGGGGTAATGGTAGTTATTGAGGCTGAACACCTCTGTATGTCAATGCGGGGTATTAAAAAGCCCAAAGCCATAACTGTAACTTCAGCGGTCAGAGGCTCTTTTCGCAGCAATCCGGCCACCAGAACTGAAGCTATGATGCTGATCAAAGGAGGTTTCCCCGGTGGAAGAGAAAGCTAAAAACACTTTCTACGTTACCACTCCAATTTATTACGTTAACGATGTTCCCCATATTGGCCATGCCTATACTACCATCATCGCCGATGCTCTGGCCCGCTACCAGAGGCTCTGTGGAAAAAAAGTCTTTTTTCTGACCGGAACGGACGAACACGGGCAGAAAATTGAAAAGGCTGCCGCCGAAAAAGGTCTCTCCCCCAGAGAACTGGCTGACCGGGTGGTGGTAAGGTTCAAGGAACTATGGGAAAAACTCAACATTTCTTACGATTATTTCATTAGAACCACCGAAAAATTCCACGAGGAAGGGGTACAGAATATTTTTTCTCGGCTGCTTCGCCAAGGGGACATTTACAAAGGGACTTACCAGGGCTGGTACTGTGTCTCAGAGGAAAACTTTCTCCCAGAAGATGTCCAGATTGAACCGGAAGGTCATAAAATTTGCCCTGACTGCGGTCGAAAAGCCCTGATGATTGAAGAGGAAAGTTACTTTTTCCGTCTCTCTGCTTACCAGAAACAACTTCTTGATTTCTATGAAACCCATCCCCGGTTTGTCCGACCCCAGAGCCGGATGAACGAAGTGGTGAGCTTTGTTCGTCAGGGCCTCAAAGACCTGAGCATAACCAGAACCACGGTTAAATGGGGCATTCCGGTTCCTGAAGACCCCAAACACACCATCTACGTCTGGTTTGATGCTCTGCACAATTATATTACTGGCATTGGCTACGGCTGGAATCAGGAGCTTTTCAAAACCTTCTGGCCGGCCGATGTTCACTTGATAGGAAAGGATATCCTTCGTTTCCATGCTATCTTCTGGCCAGCTTTCCTGATGGCTGCCGGGCTTCCTCTGCCCCAAACAGTCTTCGGTCATGGCTGGTGGCTCAAAGACGAAACCAAGATGTCCAAATCCAGAGGTAATGTGCTTGACCCCTACCTGATACTGGAGAAAGTCGGAGCCGACGCCCTGCGTTATTTCCTGCTCCGGGAAATTCCGGTCGGTCAGGATGGGAGCTTTTCTCACGAAGGTTTCATTCAGAGAATCAATTCCGACCTGGCCAATGACCTGGGCAACCTGGTTCAGAGAACTCTGACCATGGTGCTTAATTATTTTAATGGTCGGCTGGAGCCAATGGGGCCGGAGCTTCAGCCGGAAGTCAACCTGAATGGATTGTTTGAGGAAACCAGAAATCGGGTTTTTTCTCTTTATGATGATTACCAGCTTAATAGAGCTCTGGAAGAGATCTGGAGTTTCCTGAATTCGGTCAACAAATATCTGGCTGATCAGGAACCCTGGAAACTGGCCAAAAACATGGAGCAAAAACCAAGGCTGGCCAGGATTCTCTACCAGACACTTTGCGCCATCCGGGGCAGCAGCCATCTACTTTACCCGGTAATGCCCCAGACAGCCGAAAAAATCTGGGCTTTTCTCGGAGAAAAAAGGAACCCGGGTCAGGTACTAAAACCAGAATTCAATTTTTATGATTGCCCACCTGAAATAGCTGTCCGAAAACCCGAGGCTCTTTTCCCCAGAATCGACCTAAAAGAATTCATAGGTGAAATGGAAAAACCAAAACAGACTGAATCCAGTGAATTAAAACCGGAGGCAAAAATGGATTACCTGACTTATGAGGAATTCAAAAAAATGGACCTGAGAGTGGCCAAAGTCCTGGCTGCCGAAAGAGTCCCGGGGACCAGCAAGCTGTTAAAGCTTCAGATTGACCTGGGAAGCGAAAAACGTCAGATTGTGGCTGGAGTAGCCGAAACTTATTCTCCCGAAGAGCTGGTAGGTAAAGAATTCATTGTCATCGCCAACCTCCAGCCGGCCGTCATCAGGGGAGTAGAATCTCAGGGCATGCTGTTGGCGGCCGAGGTGGAAGGCAAGGCTATAATACCCTTCTTTGACCGGGAACTTCCACCTGGAACCAAAGTAAAATAACCAAAAAAACTTGTATGAAAACCCCGAATTTACGGGTCTTCTTAAAAGAAAATCAATTCCTGACCGGTTAAATCAAAATGGTGGATGCTTAATCTGGCCTGAGGCATAAAACCCGGGGTTTAAGTTAGCCTGGTGAAGGAAATTACAGAGGGATAATGTCCCGAAGTATTTGTCCTGGATAGATATGCTTTAAGGACAGGTGTCTCAAAAAGTAAACATCAATGTTAATCCTGATTCCCTAATAATCATTATAAAAGCTGGCATGTAATTTGCTATAATGGTAGGGTGAGGAGGTCAATAACATGAAAAAAACCATCACGGCCGTAGTAATCGGCATTCTGCTTTTGCCCCTTGTCGCCTCTGCTAACATTTTTACTATGAGATATGGTTACTTTGTGCCCCGGATGAGCGGCGGGCCCGACAGCCTCTGGAATATTGAGTTCGAGAATATGAGTTTTAAGAAATCTGAATTCCAGGGTGGAGTGTTAGGTCTGGCTTACGAATACTTCCTAAATCGAAATATAAGCTTAGTCCTATCCATTGACTTCTACAACCGCAATAAAGCTGGTTTTTACAAAGACTGGTCTCTATTCAGAATAGATGGCAGCTACTTTGCTTTTCCCTACGAATACTACCCTACTGGAGATATGATTATCCATAACTTTGAAGTCTCCCAGACTCCTCTTTCAGTTTCTCTAAAGGTTACCCCTCTTGGCCGAAGGGTCAGATTTGTTCCCTATTTTGGGGGTGGTATTAGCCTGTGTCTGTGGACAGTTAGATTGCGGGGCGATATCATAGATTTTTCTGACCCTTATATTTATACAGATCCCTACCTGGGTGATGTCTATGTTTATCCAGTCGATTTTGCCGTTCTTGATGAGGCTAACCGTCTGGCCCTGGCCTATAATGCTTTCGCCGGGGTGATGTTGCCCATCGGAAACCGGATGACCCTGGACCTTGGAGCGCGTTATAACTTCCTTAAAGTAGACTTCCGGGATACCTTTGTGGGATTTGAAAAATTTGACCTGAGCGGCTACTCTTTGATTATCGGTCTTAATTTCTGGTTCTGATTAAGCAAAAACCAATTCTCAAACTCTTAACTAAAAATGAGGACCGGCTTTCGAGGAGAGAGCCGGTTCGCTTTTTCAGTCAATTCTCAAGATGGTTAATTTTTAGCTAAGAAAATTGTTTAGATAACAGGCTGATTATTTCATAACCAAAAGTCAGGTCAGTGGTCCACTGAGAGGTTGAATCAAGCTCCGTGGTTTGGGCTGGTCAGCACTGAGCTAAGAATATTTTTCCAGAATCTTTTGAAATTTTTCAGCTTCTGGACGATTACCTCTTTTTAAGAACCCGGTTATCAGCACCTGGCATTTTTTCTTAATTTCCTCTTTTATAATATTTTTATGTTCAAGATTTTCAGCCAGCTTATAGGCTTTCTCCAGAGCCTGAACCCGCCACTTATCCATCCCCCAGTATTTTCGGGAAAGCTGATCAGGATGGCCACCTCTCTTAATGATCAAAGGAGAGGATAAAAAATGATAAGGGTAGCGCAGGGCAATTCTTATCCCCAAATCATAGTCTTCACAAACTGGAAGAGACTCATCAAAAAGGCCAACCTCATCAAATAATTCCTTGCGGAAAAGAGCCGAAGAGAGACTCAGCAGGCAAAGCGGCAGGACCTTATCCAGAACCCATCCTGAATGCTTCTGGTGTTTCTTTGCCTGATTTACCCGCCTGCCATTTCTGACCCATATTTCTTCAGTTAAACAGAATTTAGCCTGAGGGAAAGCCCGAAGGTAGCTAAGTTGAGTCTGAATCTTGGGTTTCAACCAGAGGTCGTCTGAATCCAGAAAAGCGATGAATTCTCCCCGGCTCAGATTCAGGCCAAGGTTTCGGGCTGGGCTGACGCCCCTGTGTTCAGAGCATACATATCGGATTGCGGAATACTGCTTCTGGTAATTGGCCATCAGAACTGATGTCTCATCCGTAGAGCCGTCATCCACTACTATTAACTCCCAGTCATCAGGATATTTCTGAAAATAGCTCTGATTTAGCACCGAATCCACGGCTTCCCGCAAAAAAACCGCCCGGTTAAAAGTCACGATAATAACAGAAACCATGCCAGCTCATCGGGATCTGAATTCTTTACTTATCTGACCGCTTTTCTCTGAAGAAAAGCTTAACCGACCCCAGGCTGAGTCAGATTCAAACTGAAGCCGCAAAGTGAAAGGAACGGCTTCTTTCTCCAGATTATCCCTCAGTTCCCGGCCCTGTTCAAAAAAATCCAAAATTAGAGGAAGGCTGAAACTCTTGGTCTCTCCTGTTGCCAGGGTTTTATCTCCGGTCAGATCCCCTCTGAAGACTACCTGAGAGCCGAGACTGAGTTCCAGGCTGATTTTATTTATCAGCAGGTCATAGGGATTATTGTTTTTTAAGCTAAAATTAAAACTGAATTCAGCTCCGCCCAGGGTCAGGGTCTTGACTGTAAGAGGCAGAAAGTTAACTTCAGGTATTCGGAAAATCGGAAAATAGCTGCTAAAATTCAAAGAGGTTTTTTCTGTTTTTTTTCGGTCATCCTGAAAATAGACCTGGCCATTCAGCCTACAGCTCAACTGCTTTTGATTTTCCTGGAGAAATGGTTGAAGATATTTATAGTTGAGCCGAAGCGGAAAATTCAAGGTGGCAATTCCTTCGGCCGGTATTTCAATAGATTCCTCAACGGAAAACTGCTGACGAAAATATTCTTTTTCATTAATCAGGACCTGGTATTCATAGGACATCAGCCGGTATTTACGGCCAGAAGAGTTTTCTACTATTGTCAGGAAAGAAAGAACCAGTCCATCGTTTGAAAGTTCAGAAATTCTGGTCTCTTTAAGCTTGACTTCCAGTACCCTTTTCGGCAGGGCTCCAGTTTGATTTATGAACAGAGGTACTGTCCAGAGAACAACCATAAAAAAATTCAGTAGCTTTCTCTTTAAATTTCTATATTTATACATTGACTTTTAGAACCCAGCTCCGAAATCATTCCTGGCTGGAAAAGTTAAATGGAAAAGTTAAAATACCCGAATTCGGAAGAGATTACAAGTGGGCTTAAAATTTTCTGGAAATTTAGTGGCAAGTAATTATAAACTAAATTGAAATATAACAACCATGACAGGAGGTGGCATGAATAAGCTAACCCGAAGTCAGATTTTCCTGGTAATAATCTCTACCCTGATTTTGCTGGCGGCTCTTTCAGCAGAAAATGACCGAACCGCTTTGAGCCCTTGGACGATAGATGATGTTATCAATCAGGAAAGAGCCTTTGAATTTTGGTTTTCCCCTGAGGGCAACAGGGTGGCCTGGATAAAAAATGTTCCCGACAAAGAGAAAGATGGGCGCCTTTCTAATCTTTTCCTGAGCTATCTTGACCAGAACGGGTTGACTGTTCAGCTCACCCGGGGCAGTAGCTCCGTCAGTCGGCCACGATGGTCGCCAAGTGGTCAGATGGTGGCTTTCCTGAGCAATCGTCAGGACCGGACAGAAAATCCAGCTGGAGAAGAAACAAGGGGCCAGCAGCTCTGGTTGCTTGACCTGAGAGGCGGTGAACCCTATCGGGTCACCAACCCGGAATTCGGAGTTATTAGCTATGAATGGACAGACGATGACCATTTTTTAATCCTAGCAAGAGAGCCGAAAACCTTAAAAGAAATAAAAGAAAAAGAGAAAAAGGATACCTCCATAGTCTTTGAAGACCAGGAAAACATGATACCCCAGAGGTTGTTCCTCTACTGCTTGAAAGAAAAGAAATGGCACCGGCTGACCGAAAATCAGGACCAGATTACCCATTTTTTTCTTTCGCCCAATAAGAAACTGGTGATTACCAGAAATAATCAGAGCCTGAGCTATGAGGTGGACAAAAGAATAAAACCAAAATTTTTCTTGGTGAATATTGAAGACCGCAGCAGTAAAGAAATTTTCTCTGACCCATTTTTCAAGCCAAGAGACATCTACTGGGATTACAATAATGAAGGTTTTTACTTTACAGTGTTAAGAACCGTAGACCCGGTTAACGAGACCAGTGGAGCTGAATTTCTTTATTACTACAACCTAAAAACCGGTCAACATCAGGAAATTGACCTGAAATGGGAAAATGGCCTGATGAACCTTGGCTTTGTGGTCCGCGACGACGGTTTTATCACCTCAATAGCTAATGGAGCTATACCAAAATGGCGCCGGTACTACAAACAGGGAAATAATTTCAGCTTTAAAGAGCTGGAGGGAAAGCCCTATCCACACATTTTCCAGCTGGTTGTTCAGGAAAAAGGAAACCGTCTGGTCTACTCTTATACCACCGCTTCCACTCCCCTGCAATGGTTTTACGGCCGGCTGGATGACAACAAATTAGTCACCGAAAAACAGTTGACAGAGCTCAATCCTCATCTCAAAAACAAAAAATTAGCCCGAACCGAAGTCATTCGCTGGAGAGGAGCTCTGGATGAAGAAGTGGAGGGAATTCTCTACTATCCGCATGACTATCAGCCAGGGAAAAAATACCCCTTGTTTTTGAATATCCACGGCGGACCCATGGCCTTAGATATGGATGCTTTTGAAGAATCCTATGCTTACTATCCCAACCTCCTGGCTCAGAAAGGCTGCTTTGTCCTTATGCCCAATTACCACGGCTCAACAGGTTACGGACAGGCTTTTGCCGAATCAATTCGGGGTCACTACTACGAATACGAAATCGAAGATATGTTGAAGGGAATTGATTACCTGATTTCCAGAGGATTGGTTGACCCTGATAAGCTGGCCACTATGGGCTGGTCAAACGGCGGTATCCTCAGCATCGGGCTGACCGTCTGGACTGACAGATTCAAAGTGGCCGGAATCGGAGCCGCCGACGTCAACTGGATAAGCGATTATGGCACCTGTGCTTTTGGAGTAAGTTTTGATAATTATTACCTGCTCGGTCCTCCCTGGGAAAGACCTGATTATTACATAAAGAAATCTCCACTCTTTCACTTTAAGGATATGACTGTGCCGACCATAATCTTTCATGGAACCGAAGACACCAATGTGCCCTTCGGCCAGGGAATGGAACACTACCGGGCTCTGAAAGAAATCGGGAAAGCACCGGTTCGCTTCATCATTTTCCCTGGAGAACCTCATGGTCTGAGAAAACTCAGCCATCAGCGCCGGAAGATGGAAGAAGAGCTGGCCTGGTTTGACCTTCACTTCTTCAAAACTTTCCAGGCAGAAAATAAGGCTTTAAAAGAAGGGTCCCCTCTCGACCTGGCTATAAAAGCTCAGAGTTTTGCCAGAAGCGGGCAGGCCTTTGGCCGGGTGGTTAAAGGAAAGCTCATTCCAGAGACTGTCGTCTGGGAAGGACTGGAAGTCGGAAGGTTTGAAGTCACCCGGGCCCAGTGGAAGGCTTTTGACCCGAACTACCGCTTTGAACCCGGGACTGAAAATTATCCGGTGAGCAATATTTCCTTTGAGCAGGCCAGAAAATACGTTAACTGGCTGAGTCAGCTAACTGGAGAAACCTATCGTCTGCCTACTGCTGAAGAAGCCCGGAAACTTCTGGCCCAGGCAGAAAGCGAGGATAATACTCTGGATTACTGGGCTGGATACGCTATAAACTTTGACGACGCCAAACTGCTGGTGGAAGTCATTTCCAGGTTAAAGGGCCGGTCTCCACTTCTTCTACCCGTAGACCGTTTTAAGCCGGCCACCAAAAGTCTGATTTATGGACTCGGGGGCAGCGTGGCCGAGTGGGCCACTACCAGTGAAGGAAAAGGACAGGTCCTGGGATTCAGTGCTGTCCATCGGGCTCGGTCCGATGAAGCTTATAGCCCGCCTCCGGCTGAATATGTGGGCCTGAGGGTCTTCAAAGGAGCGAAGAAATAGGTAAAATACCTGGTGATGAAAAAAATAGAACCTGAATTTCGGCACCGCCAGCTTTTTGTCCGGCTGTTTGGTCCGGACATTTACGCCGTTGGAGGTTTTGTCCGAGACCTGCTGAGAGGAGTTCCTTCCGAAGAAGTTGACCTGCTGGTTCAGGGTCATCCTCTTGAAGAAATAATTGAGAAACTGCAGGCCAGAGGAAAAGTTGACCTGGTGGGCAAAAGTTTTGGAGTGATCAAGTTTACTGTCGACGGCCATACTTATGACCTGGCCCTGCCCCGTAAAGATGAGCCCAGCCAGAAACAGGAAAGCCAGCTTCGAAGTCACAAAGATTTCATAATAAAAGCTGACCCTTACCTCCCCCTGGAAAAAGACCTGGAAAGGCGGGATTTTCGCTGCAACAGTCTGGCCATGCGACTGGCTGACGGAACTCTGATTGACCCCTTTGGGGGAGCAGAAGATATTAAACGTCGGGTTATAAGGCTGACTAATCCTGAAGCTTTCCCCGAAGACCCCCTGCGGGTACTGAGAGCCGCCAGGTTTGCTTCCGTCCTGGAATTTTCGATAGACCCTGAAATCTATCTCATTGCCAAGGAAATTAACCTGAAAGGACTGAGTGTTGAGAGGGTTAACGAAGAACTGTTCAAGATTTTGCTGCTTTCCCGCCGACCATCTCGCGGTTTGCAGGAAATGTTGAAACTCAATGTTCTAAAACAGCTTTTTCCGGAGCTCTACCGCCTTAGTCTATCAATCCAGGATTCCATTTTCCATCCTGAAAAGGACGAATACGGCCACCACACTGTCTGGGCTCATACTCTGCTAACGGTGGACCAGGCTAAAAACATTGCCACACTTACTACGCTGGACAAACCGCGAGAACTGGCCTTACTCCTGGCAGCTTTACTCCATGACACCGGTAAGCCAGCCACCGCTAACTGGGAATACAAAAAAGACCGCCTGGTCATCACCAACAAAGGCCATGACCTTCTCAGTGAAAAAATTGCCCGAAAATTTTTCAACCGCCAGAAAATTTTTTCCTGGAGCGGATATAACCTGAGAGCCACAGTCCCAATGCTGATAAGATATCATCACCGGGCTTCAGAACTCTGGCTTAACCGAAAGCTTGTGACCAAAAAAGCTTTTAATCGCCTGGCAGCCGGAGTAAAAGGTGAAATCGAGATGTTAATCTACCTGGATGCGGCCGACCGGGCAGGACGTAAGCGGCAGCCGATTTCCAGGCTGGACCGGGAAGCTCACTGGCTTTTAAAAAAGTTTGAAGAGTTAAAAATAAATCGGGAAACCATTAAACCATTAGTCATGGGACGAGACCTGATAAAACTTGGAGTCAGCCCCGGCCCGGAAATGGGTAAACTTCTTAAGAAGCTTTATAAATTACAGCTCGATAACCACTTTGAAACCAGAACTCAGGGAATAAAAATCGCCAGAAAGCTGCTTGAAGAAAAGGAGAAAAAGAAATGACTGTGCTGGTCACTGGAGGAGCTGGTTATATCGGCTCACATACTGTTAAAGAGCTTCTCCGGAACAAATATGAAGTAATCATCTTCGACAACTTCAGCACCGGTCATGAAAAACTGGTCTGCGGCGGCCGGGTGGTGCGGGGCGACCTCCGCTCCAAGGATGACTTATTCTGTCTCTTCCGGCAGGAAAGGATTGAGGCTGTAATCCATTTTGCCGCTTTGATTCAGGTCGGAGAATCCTATTCTGACCCTCAAAAATACTACCAGCACAATCTCATTTCTACCCTTAATCTGCTCGAGGTCATGTTGCAATTTGGAGTTAAGTATTTCATTTTCTCCTCCAGCGCTGCAGTCTATGGTCAGCCCAGGGAAATACCCATCCCAGAACACCATCCTCTTGAGCCAATTAACCCTTACGGTGCCAGCAAGGCTATGCTGGAAAGAATTCTTTTAGATTATAACCGGGCTTATGGCCTTAAATATATTTCCCTCCGTTATTTCAATGCGGCTGGAGCTGACCCTGAAGGTCAATTAGGTGAGCTCCACTGCCCTGAAACTCATCTTATTCCCAATCTTCTTCTCCACCTGCTGGGCCGGAATCCTGAGTTTAGAATTTTTGGCCAGGATTTTCCCACCCCCGACGGCACTCCAATCAGGGATTACATTCATGTCACCGACCTGGCCAGGGCTCACCTGCTCGCTTTGCAAAAGCTCCAGGCTGAAGAAACCAGTCAGGTCCTTAACCTGGGAACAGGACGCGGCTATTCAGTGCTGGAGGTAGTCAGAACTGCCGAAAAAGTAACCGGGAAAAAGGCCGCGCTTAACTTCGGCCCCAGAAGGGCGGGCGATGTTCCAGTGCTGCTGGCATCCAAAGACCGGGCCCTGAGCTTTTTAGACTGGCAACCAGAACTTTCTGACCTGGAATTCATAATTCAGACAGCCTGGGACTGGCACCAAAAAAATTAGCTCTGGCAGTTAGTTTTATAAATATCGGTTGATTAAACAGCCGGTTGATGTTATAAACAGATGACTGGAGTGTGGCAATGCGTTATCGTTATTCATTTTTTACTGCTCTAATATTAATAATCATCATCCTAGGCTTAAGCTGTGCCTCAAGCGGGGCCAAGAAATCTATAACCCCTGCCTCTACTCTCGGGCCAGGAAGAGAAAATACCGTCAGTCAGCCTCCTACCACCTCAGTTCCTCCAGCCGCCGAAACCGAAATAAAGAACCAGGAGCAGCCTGAATCGTCTACCAGAATCAGCGACCAGGAAACAACTTCTCAGACAGATGAAGTCTACAACCTTATTCAGGAAGCCCAGTCAGCTCTGGAAAAAGAGAACCTGGATATGGCTTTGAGTCTTCTCGACCAGGCCTACGCCACTCTTCTAAAAATTGAAGCTCCGGCCGATTCTTCCCTTTACCAGGAAAAAAATGATCTTAGAATTTTGCTGGCTCAAAAAATCCAGCAGGTTTACGCTTTTCGTCTGCCTCCCCCGTCCACCAATCACAAGACCATTCCTCTGGTGGAAAATAAATGGGTTCAGGCTGAAATCAAGTCCTTCCAGACAGTAGAAAGAAAATTTTTTGAGGAAGCCTACCGTCGCTCCGGACTTTACAGAGAGATGATTCTTCGTGAATTCAAGCAAGCTGGCCTGCCCGAAGAGCTGACCTGGCTACCGCTTATCGAAAGCGGTTTTAAGACCAGAGCTCTTTCCCGGGCCAGAGCTCTGGGGCTGTGGCAGTTCATAGCTTCCACTGGCTACCGCTACGGCCTTAAAAGAGATAGGTTTGTGGATGAAAGGATGGATCCTGTAAAATCAACCAGGGCCGCCATCAAATATCTGCGTGAGCTTCACGATTTTTTTGGTGACTGGACCACAGCCATAGCAGCCTATAACTGCGGAGAGCTCCGAGTCCAGAATGTCATCAGAGCTCAGAGAATTGACTACTTGGACAATTTCTGGGATCTCTTTACCAACCTTCCCTATGAAACTGCCCGTTATGTACCCAGGTTTATAGCCACCCTTCTGATCATTGAAAATCCGGGAAAATACGGCTTTACCCTGCCTGAGCCCGAAAAACCAATTCCTTTTGAAACAGTCACCCTGACTAAACCGGCTCGCCTCTCGATCATTGCTTCCAGACTAGGCCTAAGCCAGGAATTGTTAATCCAGCTCAATCCAGAACTCCGCCACGACTCAACACCGAACTACGAATACGAACTCCGCGTCCCACTGGGTTATGGAGAACAGACCCTGGCCTGCCTGAACGAAATCCCCTCCTGGATACCACCCGAGGCCGTCTTTGGCTGGCACACCGTTAAAAAAGGCGAAACCCTGGGCCAGATTGCCAGGCGCTACCGGACAACTGTTCAGGCAATAGTCAGGCTTAATAACCTAAAAAGTGCCACTTTAATTTATCCCGGCCAGCGCTTAAAAATACCAGGAAGAGCCGAAGGACTGACGCCTGCTGATGAAGACGGTGGAACCAACACCTCTGCTTCCCGAACCCCACTGGCCTCCGGTCAGTCTATAACCTATGTGGTTAAAAGCGGAGACACTCTTTACCAAATAGCCAGAACCTTTGGAGTCAGCCTTGACCGCCTAAGAAAAGATAATAACCTGGATGGAGACATTCTGATACCAGGTCAGAAAATTATAATCAACAAATAAAAATTATCATCAGGACAGGGGAAATATAAAATGAGGTTTAGCCACAAGAGTTTTTTGATCTGTTTTTTTCATTTGGCCTTAATTCTCCTTTATCTCTGTAACCCAGGGTGGGCTGATAACAAAATTAGAATTCTGGAAAACCGTCTTAATCAGGAGCTTAAGGCCACAAGTGATTCACTGGACGGAGTCCTGGGACTGGCCATAAAAAACCTGACCAGCGGTCGGGTTTTTTCTATCAATGAAAACGAGATATTTCCGCAGGCCAGCTCAATTAAGATTGCTATTCTGCTTGAGGTGCTGAAGAGAGCTGAAGAAAACCAGCTGAAGCTTGATGAATTTCTAGACTTAAAGCCGGAAGCCAGAGTAGGTGGCGGACCAATTCTGAGTTTCCTCGGCTATCCCTATCTCAAGATTTCTGTTTTAGATCTGAGCGTGTTAATGGTAGTCCTCTCAGATAACACCGCCACTAATCTCCTGATTGACAGAGTGGGNATGGAGTCAATCAACCAGAGGCTGGCTTCCTTAGGTCTCCAGAAGACCAGGCTTCGTCGCAGGATGATGGACCTCAAAGCAGCCCGGGAAGGACGCGAAAACATTTCCACCCCAAAAGAGATGCTGACCCTGCTGGAAAAAGTCTGGCAGGGTAAAGTCCTGAACCCGAGCTTTCGCCAGGAGTTTTTCCGGATTCTTTCCCTTCCTAAAGAAAGCCCTTTGCAGAAGGCTGTTCCTGATGGAATAATGGTAGCTGATAAACCCGGTGAACTGGAGGCAGTGCGCTGTGATTCCGGAATTGTTTTTCTGGAAAAAAATCCCTATATCATCTGCGTGATGACTACTTATCTTTCACCTCAGATTGACGGTAATGAAGTAATAAGAAAAATAGGAAGGCTGGTCTACCACCATTTTGAGCGACTGGAGAGATCAAGTGAGTACGGTCGAATAATCTCAGAAAAGTAGAGCGACCGTCAGCCGCTCACCAGTCAGGAATAACCGGCTCCACCCCCAGACCCGGGCGGTCAGAAAGAATCCAGCGGTCTCCTCTCAACTCCAGACCACGAAAGGGGTCGTTATCCACAAGCAGATTGCCGTCAAGGTCGGCATAATCAAAAAGAGGAGTGAGGGCCGCAGCCGCTGCTATGGCCAGAGAACTTTCAATCATACAGCCAATCATCAGCTTTAACCCAAAAGCCCTGGCCACCGCCACCAGGCGGAGCGCCTCCTGAAGACCGCCGCACTTCATCAGTTTGATGTTAATCCCATGAAAAGCTGAGGCCAGAGCTGGAACATCATGGCTCTTATGGACGCTCTCGTCAGCAATGATAGGAATTTTAACCCTCTCTTTTAACCAGCGATAATCATCGAGCTTGTCCACCGGCAGAGGCTGCTCAACAAACTCCACTCCCCTGTCAGCCAGCCAATTAATCATTTCCAGAGCCTCTTCTTTGGTCTTCCAACCTTCATTAGCATCAACTCTGAGAGGCCGGTCGGTAACTTCTCTGATTCCTTCTATTATTTTTTTATCATCCTTGAGGCCAACCTTAATTTTAAGAACCTTAAAGTCCTTAGCCTGGAGAGCCGTTTTCTGCATAACCGGAATTTCATCAATCCCGATGGAGAAAGTGGTAGAAAGAGTCTTTTCTTTATCAAGGCCAAAGAATCTATGGAGGGGAATTTTCAAACTTTTAGCAACCCAGTCCAGAATGGCCAGGTCCAGGGCCGCCTTGGCTGCATTCTCGCCAGGAGATAGCCGGTCAAGTTCGGTCCAGCGTTCCTGGTAGGCCCAGAGGTCTTTTTCCAGAATGGGTAGGGCTTTTTCCACCAGGGCCTGATTACTCTCAGCACTTTCGTGATAACGAGCAATCGGAGCGGCTTCCCCGTAGCCAACCACTCCATCCTTTTCCAGCCTGACCAGTAAATTGCGTCTGGTGGACCAGCTACCGCGAGACAGAGTCCAGGTCTGGCGCAGGTGAAGCTCGTAAATTCTGGTTGTAATTCTGACTCGCCCTTTTTTGAAATTAAAGGTTTTCTCCGAAAACTGTTTGCAGCTGGAGAAAAAGGGGTAGCTTAATAAAAGACCAGCAGCTTTTAAGAAATCTTTTCTTCTCATCCAGCCCTCCGGAGAATATCAGTATACAGAATTTAATCTCATAGCAGCAACTAAATCTCTTTCTCTAATCTAAAGAAAAGTAATATAATTTTACTCAGTACTGGAGGTGGCAGATGAGCCAGAAAACTCTATCAGGATTGATAATTATTATGATATTCAGCTTATCTTTAACCCGGGCCCAGACAGCAGATGTTTCCGGAGTCATTCTCAATCCCGTTGAAAACATGTATTCCAAACCATCTGAACAGGTGGATGTGGTCAGTCAGGCACTTTTAGGCACAACTGTTAAAATACTGAAAATTGAAAGAGATCAAAATGGGCATGATTGGTATCAGGTTGAAACCCCAGATACCTATCAGGGCTGGGTTAGAGCTCAGGCTGTGCGTCTGTATCGCCCTGGGGAGAAATTTTACGCTGCTGAAGGACAGGTCATTGAAATCACCAGTCTCCTGGCTTACATTTACACACTTCCAGACGTTACCAAACAAAAACCGCTGACTTTCGCCCCCATCAGCTGTATTCTGGAAGTCGGTAAGCCTGAGGAGCGGTGGGCAGAAGTAACTTTGCCCGATGGTCGGAAGGGTTTTATTCAGATCGGTGATGGAGAAATCAAATCGGCTCCTTTCCGCAGGCCCAGATTGAGTCCGGAGAAAATGGTCGAACTGGCTCAGAAATTTCTCGGCCTCCCCTATTTCTGGGGCGGGACCAGCCCGCTGGGCTTAGATTGTTCTGGTTTTGTCCAGCTGGTCTACCGGTTGAGCGGAGTTGAAATTCTAAGGGACGCCGACATCCAGTTCACCAGCTCCGGGCTGCTGGAAGTTCAGAGAGGACAGGAAAAAGCCGGGGACCTGGTCTTCTTCGGCCGCAAGAGCATTTCCCATGTCGGGATGATGATCAACGAGCGTGAATTTATCCATGCCACCACTCATCTGATTCCGGTTGTCCAGATTTCCAGTCTGTCTGATGATTACTGGCAAAAAATCTACCGGGGCGCCCGCCGGCCAAAGAATTAATTGGTTGCAATCCAGAGAAAGAAAAAAATTACCCTATTCCTATCTGATTTCTAAGAATGATGATTGAATAAAATTTGCCAGAAAACCAAATCCGCTTTTAAATCTTTGAATTGATTATGGGTAATTTTAAGTTCGCTTCAGGCTCTTTTCTTTCTCTTTTTTCTTGGCTTTCTTCTTGAACTCAGCCCCGAGAAGCTCCAGCATGGCCATTTGAGCTCCGTCTCCAGAACGCAGGCCCAGTTTGACGATTCTAGTATAGCCTCCNGGTCTTTCTTTGAATCTGGGACCNAGTTCGGTGAAAAGCTTCTGGACCACTGATTCTTTCAGGAGGAAAGCGAGAGCCTGTCTTCTGGCTGCCAGGGTATTTCTTTTACCCAGAGTTATCATTTTTTCAGCTACAGGCCTGGTCGCTTTGGCTTTAGCCAGGGTGGTTTTAATCCTTTCTTTTTCCAGAAGAGAAGTAACCAGATTTCGAAGCAAAGCCCTTCTGTGGGCCGTATTTCTCCTAAGTTGATAGCGTTTGACCCGGTGCCTCATGCTTCAAGCTCCTTATCACTCTTGCTCTGTTTTATAACGGCTTGAACCTGTTCCAGCAGCTTGGGATGTAAATCCAGGTTCAACCCCAGACCCAGATTGTTTAAGGTTTCTTTGATCTCAGCCAGAGATTTCCGGCCAAAGTTTTTAGTCTGAAGCAGTTGTTCTTCGGTTCTCTGGACTAGCTCATAGACATAGCTGATTCCAGCCGCTCTGAGACAGTTGTTGGCCCGGACGGAAAGCTCCAGGTGGTCAATGGTCTGGGCCAGTACCTCAACCTTGTCCAGATAGGGTATTTCCTTCCTGGGAACCATAATTTCTTTCTCCAGCGGCTCATCGACGATGTTCAGGAAAATCACCAGATGGTCGCGCATTAGCTTGGCAGCCTGAGATAGAGCTTCGGAAGGTCTGATAGCTCCGTTAGTCCAGATTTCCAGAGCCAGACTTTCATAATCAATTCTTTTACCAACCCTGGCTGGCTCAACGGTGTAGTTAACTTTCAAGACCGGGGAATGAGAGGAATCAAGAGGGATGAAATCAACACTCAAGTCGCTGTCAAAGTTCTGATCAGCGGTGATGTAACCCCGGTTGTTCTTAACTACCATTTCCATCTCCAACTTACCGTCTACATCCAGAGTAGCGATATGAACGTTGGGGTCGAGAATTTCTACGTCTGAGTCGTGGACTATATCTCCTGATTTAACCTCCGCCGGTCCAACCACCTTGAGGGTCATCCTTCTCGGCTCGTTGACCTTTAATTTCAGTGGAATGGTCTTAAGATTGAGGATGATATGAGTCACATCTTCAACAACACCTGGAATCGTTGAGAATTCATGTAAAACTCCAGAAATTCTGACGGCGGTGATGGCTGCGCCGGTTATAGACGACAGCAAAATACGACGCAAAGAATTACCTATGGTAATGCCGTAACCCCGCTCAAAGGGCTGGGCCTTGAAACGGCCATAAGTTTCAGTCAAAGTTTCATAATCTGGTTCTAAAAATCTTGGCCTCTGGAAACCAAGCTGTGTCATGGTTCCTCCTTAATAGGAAGATAATCGGAGGATTATCTTCCCCGTTATTTCGAATAAAGCTCTACCACCAGGTGTTCTTCCACCGGAATGGTAACGTCCTGCCTGGTGGGCAGGGTAACCACCCGACCCTGGAGATTATCCCAGTCAGGCTGCAGCCAGCCAGGAACGGTTCTGGTCTTGTTGGCTTCAACCACTGCTCTGAAATTTTCGTTCTGGGCTGATTTTTCCTTCAAACTTATTACATCCCCTTCATTGACCAGGTAGGAAGGAATGGTTACTTTGCGGTCGTTAACTCTGATGTGACCGTGGGTAATGATCTGACGGGCGTGAGACCTTGACTGGGCCAGGCCCAGCAGATAGACCACGTTGTCCAGTCTTCTTTCCAGCATGATCAACAGATTTTCACCAGTCACCCCTTTCTGTTTTTCAGCTTTTTTGAAGAAAAATCGGAATTGTTTTTCCGACATGCAGTAATACCTTTTCAGCTTCTGCTTTTCCCGAAGCTGCAGGGCATAGCCCAGAACTCTCTTGCGCATCCGGCCATGTTGACCGGGAGCAAAAGGTCGTCTTTCCAGGGGACATTTATCGGTTAAACACTTATTACCCTTCAGAAAAAGTTTGTTTTTTTCTGTCCGGCACAAGCGGCAGTCTGGCTTCTGGTATCTGGCCATGGTTAATCTCCTTTAATCCTCATTAAACTCTTCTTCTCCTTCTAACCCGGCAACCGTTGTGAGGAATCGGGGTTACATCCCGGATTGACTTTATTTCCAAACCGGCAGCCTGCAGTGCCCTGATCGATGATTCTCGACCGGCTCCGGGCCCTTTTACCCGAACATCCACGTAACGAACACCGTACTCTTTGGCCTTACTGGCTGCTTCCTTAGCAGCCAGCTGGGCGGCGAAAGGAGTTCCCTTCCTGGCTCCCTTAAATCCAGAGGTACCTGAACTGGCCCAGCAGATAGTATTCCCCTGCTGGTCAGTAATGGTGATGATGGTATTGTTGAAAGTAGACTGAATGTGAGCCACTCCGTAGGTTACTTCCTTTTTTATCTTTTTCTTCTTGCTCTTGGCTTTGGGCATGGATTTTCTCCCTCACTTAAGCTTTCTTTTCTTTCAGTTTTTTAATGCTGTGGCCACGAGGTCCTTTTCTGGTACGGGCATTGGTTCTGGTCCTCTGTCCTCTGACCGGGAGGTTTCTCTTGTGGCGCATTCCTCGATAGCAGCCGATATCTATCAGCCGCTTAATATTCATGGCTACTTCTTTCCGGAGGTCACCTTCGATCTTCTCCCGCTTCTCAATAATCTGGCGGATTTTGTTGATTTCATCCTCGGTCAGCTCTTTCGCTTTCTTATTCTTGTCGATTCTGGCTTCTTCCAGAATCTTGTTGGCTTTGGACCGGCCAATTCCATAAATGTAGGTTAACCCGATTTCAATCCTTTTTTCAGGAGGAAGTGTGATACCTGCTATTCTTGCCATGGTCTCCTCTTTTATCCTTGTCTTTGTTTATGTTTGGGGTTAGAGCAGATTACTCTAATCACCCCTTTTCTCCGAACTATCTTGCAGTTCCGGCACATTTTCTTCACCGATGCTCTGACCTTCATCTTACACCTCACTTAAACCTGTAAGTGATACGCCCTTTGGTCAAATCATAAGGCGATATTTCCACCAAAACCCGGTCTCCTGGCAGGATACGGATAAAATTTTTCCGCATCCGGCCCGAAATATGAGCCAGGATTATATGCTTGTTAGCCAGCTCCACCTTGAACATAGCATTGGGCAGAGTTTCCAGGACGACTCCTTCAATTTCAAAAACATCCTGCTTAGGCATTAGCTATTCTCCCGGCAGTCAGCCTGACTTCATTCCCGTCAAGCCTTGTTAGAATCTCTGCTCCCTGGTCAGTCAAAGCCACTGTATGTTCAAAATGGGCAGCAAGACTCCGGTCCTGAGTAATCGCGGTCCAGCCGTCATTCAGGACCTCGACTTCCCAGTGGCCAGCGGCAATCATTGGTTCTATGGCCAGTGTTAAACCTTTTTTCAAGATTGGACCATGTCCAGGCTGCCCGAAGTTTGGAAGCTGAGGCTCTTCATGAAGGCTTCTCCCGATGCCGTGCCCAACAAAAGCCCGGATGACTGAAAACCCGGCTTTCTCCACTTCCTCCTGAATGGCAGCTGAAATGTCCGAAAGTCTGTTTCCAACCCGCAACTTTTCCAGGCCGCGGTAAAAGGCCTTTTCGGCCACTTCTATCAATTTCAGGGCCTGTTGAGATACCTGTCCAACCGCCACGGTCACAGCCGCATCGCCATAAAAACCTTCATAAACTGCGCCGAAATCCAGGCTGACTATATCACCTTCCCGGAGCCGACGACTTGAAGGAATCCCGTGAACTATTTCTTCATTAATTGAAACGCAGAGAGAGGCTGGATAGCCGCGGTACCCCTTGAAAGCCGGGACCGCCCCGAGCTCCCTGGCCCGGGCTTCAGCATAAGCATCCAGTTCCCTGGTTTCCAGACCCGGTTTAATCATTTCTTTCAACTCAGACAGAATCCTGGCCACAATCTGCGAACTCCGACGCATCATCTCAATCTCAGCTTCAGATTTGTAGATAATCATTCCCTTACCCTGTCTCCGTTCTGTTCGGATATCCTTCTGTCGATTATTGATTTTACCACTTTGAATATTTCTTCAGCTGAATTTTGACCGTCAATTTGAAAAAGGACCTTTTTGGCCGAATAATGCTCGACCAAAGGTTTTATAGTTTCTAAGTAAATCCTGAATCTTTCTTTAATAACTTCCGCCCTGTCGTCTTCCCTTATCACCAGCGTTGAGCCACACAGGTCACAGCGGTCATTAATTTTCGGTTTACTGTGGCTGTTAACATTATACACAGCTCCGCACTGCAGGCAAACTCTCCGACCACTGAGTCGTCTTAAAACTTCTTTTTCTGTTATCAGAATCTCAAAAACCGTTTCCGGCCGGTCGGGATCGACCTGCTCCAGAAGCAGAGCCTGGTTCAAAGTTCTGGGAAATCCATCCAGAACATATCCGGCCCGGCAATCAGGCTGTGCCACTCTGGTTTTTACCACTTCCAGAACAATTTCATCAGCTACCAGTTGCCCTGATTTCATGACTTCAGCTACTTTAAGGCCAAGCTCGCTTTGAGAGCTGGCTTCTTGCCTCAGAATATCCCCGGTGGAAATCTTAGGAAAGCCGTAGTGTTTCTGAATCAACTCGGCCTGAGTTCCCTTGCCACTACCGGCTGGTCCTAAGAGAATTACCCTCATCCTCTTCTCCCTCTTATACGCCCACTCTTCAGGAACCCATCATAATGCCTCATGACCAGCTGGGCTTCTATCTGCTGGAGAGTATCCATGGCTACTCCAACGACGATTAAAATGGAGGTGCCGCCAAAATAGAAGTCAACGTTTAAACCCTGAGTAAACCACTTGGGCAGGTTGGCCTCCAGAAAATTTCCAATCCAGGGCAAAGCGCCTACCTTGAAACCGGTCATCAGGAACTCGGGCAGGATAGCAATGGCCGCCAGATAAAGAGCTCCCACCAGAGTTATCCGGCTTAGAACTTCATCTATGTAGTCGGCGGTATTTTTGCCCGGACGGATTCCAGGTATAAAACCACCGTACTTTCTCAAGTTGTCAGCTACATCGTTGGGATTAAATATGATGGAGACATAAAAATAAGTGAAAAAGATAATTGATGCAATATACAGAATATTATAAAGGGGCATCCCCAGCCCGAACTGTCTGGCAATATCCTGAAATATCGGAGCCTTAAACAGGTTGGCCAGGGTAGAAGGAATGGTAATAATGGAAGCAGCAAAGATGATGGGGATGACTCCACCCGTGTTTACCCGAAGCGGCAGATGGGTGCTCTGTCCACCGTAAACTTTTCTCCCGATTACTCGCTTGGCGTAAGAAATTGGTATCCTTCGCTGACCCCTTTCCACAAAAATGATAAAAGCAATGACCGCCAGCATTAAAACTACCAGGAAGATAATTCTCAGGGGGTCAAGGTTACCTGTTCTCAGACCGGTAATTAGACTGTTTATGCCGCTGGGCAGCCCAACCACTATGCCAGCAAAGATGATGAGTGATATCCCGTTACCTATGCCCCGTTCCGAGATCTGCTCGCCCAGCCACATGATGAAAGTTGTGCCGGTAGTCAGGGTCAACATGGTCAGCAGCCTGAACCCCCAGCCAGGATTAGGAACAATTTTGGCCCCGGTTGGGCTGGTCAGACTTTCCAGAAAGATGGAGATTCCGAAAGATTGAATCAAGCAGATGACCAGTGTTCCATAACGAGTATACTGGGTTATTTTTTTCCGACCGAGCTCGCCTTCCTTGGAAAGCCTTTCCAGGTAGGGCCAGACTACCGTCAGCAGCTGCAGAATAATCGAAGCACTGATGTAAGGCATGATACCCAGAGCGAAGATGGTCATCCGGGACATAGCCCTGCCAGAAAACAGGTCGTAAAATCCCAGAATGGAACCACGCTGGGTTTGCCAGAACTCCGCCAGTGCTTCGGCACTGACACCAGGGTTTGGAATCTGAGCCCCGATTCGGTACACAGCCAGAAGAAGAAGGGTAAAGATTACCCTTTTTCTCAGGTCAGGAATGCTGAAAATGTTACGGATGCTTTCTAACATTATTCTTTCCCGATGATAATAGCTTGGCCGCCGCTTTCCTCAATCTTCTTCAAAGCCGATTGAGAAAAAGCCTGAGCCTTTATGGTTTTGGCTGAACTCAGGTTGCCTCTACCAAGCACCTTTACCAGCTCTGTTTCTTTATGAATTAATCTGTATTCCACCATTTCCTTTGGCCCTATTTCCTTTTCCGGGATTTTGTCCAGCCGGTCCAGGTTAACCTCGGTATATTCCACCCTGAATCTGTTGTTGAAACCGCGCTTGGGCAGACGGCGATGCAGAGGCATCTGTCCGCCTTCAAAACCCCACTTTCTTTTATAGCCAGCTCCGGCCAGCTGTCCTTTATGGCCGCGTCCGGCAGTCTTACCCAGGCCAGAGCCCGGTCCCCGGCCTCTTCTTTTATCGCTCTTTTTTGCACCTTCGGCTGGTTTCAATTTGCTTAAATTCATGGCTTGTCAATCTCCTCCACCTTGAGCAAATGAGATATTTTTCGAATCATACCCCTTATTTCCGGACAATCTTTTCTGACCACTTCAGAATTCAGCTTCCTCAACCCCAGCCCGTAGGCTACCAGGTGGTGTTTCTGAGGATGTCCGATTAAACTTCTTACCAGTTTTATTTTCAAATATCTTTCTTTGCTCATTTTGGCCTCGCTTCTGAATTAATCGGTTCTACTTCTTTGCTTTTTTACTTCCTCAGGCTTCTTCAGCTTTTTAAGGGCCTCTATCGTCGCCTGAGCCACAGTGATGGGATTATTGCTTCTTATCGATTTAGTCAGGATGTCTTTTACTCCGGCCAGTTGCAGAATAACTCTCACCGCACCGCCAGCAATAACTCCAGTTCCCCGAGAGGCTGGTCTGAGCACTACAATCCCGGCATCCGATTCTCCCTTAATCATGTGGGGAATAGTAGTTCCAACTAAAGGAACCTCAATCATGTGTTTTTTTGCGTCTTCTACAGCCTTAGCTATGGCCTGAGGCACTTCTCGGGCTTTTCCCAGACCGATTCCGACCTTTCCTTTCTCGTTGCCAACAGCTACCAGGGCTGAGAAACTGAGATTCTTACCGCCTTTGACCACCTTGGTCACCCTGCGGATGGAGATAACCTGGTCTTTGAGCTCAAGCTCCGAGCTGATTGCTTCGTCCAACTTTTCGAAATCTTCGTGTTCCACTTCAATTCCTCCTAAATCGGTTAAAAGGAAATGCCTTCAGCCCTGAGGGCTTCAGCCAGAACCTTTACCCGACCATGGTAGGGATAGATACCACGGTCAAAAACTATAGTCTGGATGTTTCTTTCTTTCAGCCTGCTTGCCAGGAGCTTTCCCAGAAGAGCACAGGCTTCTTTGTTTTTACAATTCTTGTTCTGCTGGCGAAAGGCTTTTTCCAGAGTGGAAGCTGAGGTAATAACCCGGCCCGAAAAGTCATCAATAACCTGAGCATAAATATATCGGTTAGATTTAATAACCAGCACTCTGGGTCTTTGAGAAGTTCCCTGCAGTTTTTTTCTGATTCTTTTCCTGATCCTTTGCTTTCTGACTTTTTTAATTTCAGTTTTTGACTTAAGCACCGGCCACCCCCGCTTTTCTTTCTTTCTTGATCAGCACCTCGCCAACCAGGCGGATACCCTTTTGCTTGTAAGGATCCGGACGCCGGAACCTTTTTATGGTATCAGCCACCTGCCCCACTTTTTGCTTGTCTATACCCTTGACCGTTAACAGGGTTGGCTTTTCTGCTATTATTTCAATGCCTTCCGGTATCTCGTAAATGACGGGCTTGGAATAACCAACGTTGAGCTCCAGTTTGCCTTTCTCTACCTTGGCCCGGTAGCCGACTCCGGTAATTTCCAGCTGTTTACTGAAGCCCTGAGAAACCCCGATAACGGCATTACTGGCCAGAGCCCGGCATAGACCGTGAAACTGCCTGGTTTTCTGCTCTTCATTTTCCCGGCTGATGATCAGCTGATTGCCTTCCACTCTGGCCGTAATCCCGGCATAAAGCGGAGAGGTGAGCTTACCCAGTTTTCCTTCAACCTCAATCCGGTCAGGATGAATGGTAACTTTGACCCCGGCTGGTATTTCAATCGGCTTTTTACCTACTCGCGACATAGTCCTACCTCATCTTCTGAATTACCAGATTTCACACAGAACCTCGCCTCCGATTCCCAATTCCTGGCACTGTTTATCGGTCAACAGTCCGCGGGAAGTCGAAATGATAACCACACCCAGACCATCCAGGACATGGGGGATGTTATCACGGGTGCAGTAAATCCGGCAGCCCGGTTTACTGACCCGGCGAAGCCCGGTGATGACACTCTGATTATCATCAGTATATTTTAAAATTATGTTAAGTATTCCTTGTTTGTTGTCTTCAATAACTTTGTAACTTCTAATATAGCCCTCCTCTTTCAGAATCCGGGCTATTTCCACTTTCATCCTGGAAGAAGGCATGTTAACTTCCTTCTTTTTGGCCCTGACGGCATTTCTTATTCTTGTTAGCATGTCAGCAATCGGGTCAGTCAGACTCATGGTTCTATCCTTTCCAATTTTTTACCAGGAAGCTTTTATTATACCAGGGATTTCTCCCTTTAAGGCTAACTGCCTTAAACACAGCCGGCAAAGGTCAAATTTGCGGTAATAACCCCTGGGACGCCCGCAAAGCCGGCACCGGTTTCGGTGACGGATGGCAAACCGGGGTTTTCTTTGGTCCTTGACCATTTTAGCGATGGTAGCCACTTTTAACCTTCCTTTCCTCAAGATTCACGGAAGGGCATGCCCAGTTTCTTTAACAGGGCATACGCTTCCCGGTCATTTCTGGCCGTGGTCACAATGGTTATGTTCATACCTCTCGGCCTTTCCACCTTGGTATAATCTATCTCCGGAAAAACCAGCTGGTCCCGTAATCCGAGGGTATAATTACCACGACCGTCAAAGGAATGTGGTGAAACACCCCGAAAGTCTCTAACCCGAGGCAGAACAATGTTAACCAGCCGGTCAAAGAACTCATACATCCTCTTTCTTCTCAGGGTCACATAACAGGCAATGGGCTGTCCTTTTCTTAGATGGAAAGCCGATATCGACTTTTTGGCCCTGCCGATGGCCGGGAATTGACCGCTAATCAAGCTGAGCTCCACCTTGGCTGTATCCAGGAGCTTGATGTTCTGAATGGCATCACCAACACCCATATTAATGATAATTTTCTCCAGCCTGGGAACCGCCATTGGATTTTCAATTCCCAGCTCTTCCTGGAGTTCCTTTATAATTTCTTTTTTATAACGCTCTAATAACCTGCTCATCTTCCGACCTCTCAGGACTTCTCTAAGTTAGTCTGACATCTGGCACAGACTCTTATCTTGGTCCCATCCTCCAGAATTTTATGCCTGAACCTGACCCCCCGACCGCAATCTTCACAATAAAGCATTACCTTGGACACATGAACCGGCGCTTCTTTTTCCATGATGCCACCCTGAATATTTTGACTGCGGTCAGGCCTGACAAAAACCTTTACCATGTTCACTCTTTCTACCAGCACCCGGTTTTTCTCAGGAATAACTTTTAAAATTTTTCCGGTTTTACCCCGGTCTTTCCCGCTGCGGACTATCACCAGATCATTCTTTTTGTAAGGGAAATTAGCCATCACAGCACCTCCGGAGCCAGCGAGATAATCTTCATGAACTTTTTCTCCCTCAGCTCTCGGCCAACCGGCCCGAAAACTCTGGTTCCGACCGGTTCACCCGATTTATCAATTATGACTGCGGCGTTATCATCAAACCGAATGTATGAGCCGTCCTTACGTCTGACTTCTTTTCTGGTTCGGACAATCACTGCTCTGACCACTTTACCCTTTTGAATTTTGCTATCAGGATCTGCCTCTTTTACCGAGGCTGAAATAACATCACCGATGGTTGCCACTCTGCCCACTCCACCGCCCAGAGGGGTTATAGCCATAATCTTCCGGGCACCGGAGTTATCCGCTACCTTAAGCATAGTTCGCATCTGGATCATGTTAGTTCACCTTCATTAGGAATTTCAGTTTCTATTTCTCTGGAAGCTACACCCAGGATCTCAGCTACCCGCCATCTTTTGAGTTTGCTAATAGGTCTGGTCTCCACTATCCGGACCACGTCTCCAACTTGACATTTGTCATGCTCATCATGAACCAGGAAGACCTTTCTTCTTTTGATAGTCTTTTTGTAAAGCGGGTGCCGTTCCAGCCTTTCCACCAGAACTCTCAGAGTCTTGGCTGATTTTTTGGCCACAACCGTACCCACCTTGGTCGTTATCCTTTTTTTCTGTTTAGCTTCCATGGTTTATTCCGTCCCTTTTTTCTCGAATTCTTTCAGAAGAGTTTTAATTCTGGCAATATCCCTTCTAATGTTCCTGATTTTGGCTGGATTGTCGAGCTGCCCCAGAGACTTCTGAAAACGAAGCTTGAACAGCTGGTCTCTGAGTTCCAGCTCTTTCTGCTTCAATTCATCAGCGGTTAATTCTCTCAGTTCTCTGATCTTCATTTTAGCTCCCTGTGTTCCCTTGAAATGAATCTGGTTTTAATCGGCAATTTATGGGCCGCCAGGCGCATGGCTTCCTGAGCCACCTCAGAGTCAACGCCTTCTATCTCAAAAATAATACGGCCTGGTTTGATTACATCTACCCAGAACTCTGGGTCTCCCTTACCCCGGCCCATTCTGGTTTCAGTTGGCTTCTTAGTTACTGGTTTCCAGGGAAAAACCCGAACCCACATTTTACCCCGTTTCTTCAGAAATCGGGTTATAGTTACCCTTCCAGCTTCAATCTGTCTGGCAGTAAGCCAGCAGGGTTCCAAAGCCTGCAGGCCGTAATCACCAAAGGCCAATTCCGCTCCACGCAGGGCTTTGCCTTTCATCCGACCACGCTGCTGTTTGCGGTATTTTACTTTTTTCGGCATCAACATGGTCAAATCTCCTCAGCTTCAATTATTTGAGAGGAAACTTTGGGTTTATCCACATCACCCCGATAGATCCAGACCTTAATCCCGATCTGTCCGTAGGTAGTGAAGGCTTCAGTAAAGGCATAGTCAATATCAGCCCGCAGAGTTTGTAAGGGCAGCTGACCTTTTAAGTACCATTCGGTTCTGGCAATTTCTACTCCTCCCAGACGACCAGAGCACATCACTTTAATACCCTTAGCTCCCATCTTCAGCGCCATCTCAACTGCTCTTCTCATGGCCCGACGATAAGCAATTCTCTTTTCCAGCTGAGTGGCAATGCCTTCAGCCACCAGGGTGGCATTCAATTCGGGCTTATCTACCTCTCTGATATCCACATAAACTTCTTTCCTGGCGATTGTTTCCAGCATGTTTTTGAGGTTTTCAATTTCCTTGCCACCACGCCCGATGATGATACCGGGTCGGGCCGTGTGGACTATAACCCGGACCTTGGGACCGATTCTTTCGACATCGACGCTCGCTATTCCAGCATGAGCATATTTTGACTTGACAGCCTTCTTCATCTGCAGGTCTTCATGGAACAACCTGGCATAGTCCCGACCTCTGGCAAACCAGCGGGAAGTCCAATTTTTGTTAAAGCCTAAGCGAAAGCCTATTGGATGTGTCTTCTGTCCCACGGTCTATCTCCCTTTTCTTTCATCTAAGTAGATTTTGACATGGCTCATTCTTTTGAGTACCCGGTAGGCCCGTCCCATAGGAGCCGGCCTTATTCTTTTCATGGCTGGGCCCTGGTCAATCTGGATCTTGGCGATGTAAAGGTTATCAACGTCGATGCTGGGAACTTTCTGCTGAGCATTGGCAATGGCTGAACGTAGAACCTTTTCCAGAATGGCACTTATTTTCTTTTTCTGGTTAAATTTGAGAATAGTCAGAGCCTCACCGACCAGCCTGTCCCTGATCAGGTCTGCTACCAGCCGCCCTTTCTGGGGGCTCATTCTTACATAACGAGCAACTGCCTTAGAAAGATATTTTTCTTTTTCCATGGCTACTTACCTACTTTAAGTTGTCGGGCAGTTTTGGAAGTATGTCCTTTAAAGGTCCTGGTAGGAGCAAATTCACCCAGCTTGTGACCAACCATTTGCTCGGTGACAAACACCGGAATGAACTTTCGGCCATTATGAACACCAAAAGTCAGACCGACCATCTCAGGAACTATGGTGGACCGTCTGGACCAGGTTTTGATAACCTGGCGCTTTTCCTTCATAGTGAGTGCGGCCTGGACTTTTTTCATTAATTTAGGGTCAACGTAAGGACCTTTACGCAAAGATCTGCCCATAGCTATTTACTCCTTCTCCTGATGATAAAGGATTGAGTCCTTTTATTCCTTCTGGTTTTGTATCCTTTGGTCGGGATTCCCTCGGGGCTGACCGGATGGCGTCCACCCTTGGTTCGTCCCTCACCACCACCGTGGGGATGGTCGATCGGGTTCATAGCCGTTCCGCGAACATGAGGTCTGATGCCCAACCATCTGGTCCGACCAGCTTTTCCGATGCTGATGTTTTGATGGTCCAGGTTTGCCAGCTGGCCGACAGTAGCCCGACAGTCCAGATGAACTTTTCTGATTTCAGAAGAAGGCAGTCTTAACTGAGCATAGTCACCTTCTTTACCCAGAATCTGCACTCCAGCCCCAGCCGCTCTGGCCAGTTGTCCGCCTTTACCGATTTTCAGCTCGACATTGTGAACTATAGTGCCAACAGGAATATATCTAAGAGGCATAGCATTGCCGGGAAGAATATCCACCTGTTTATTAGCAGAAATTATGGTGTCGCCAACTTTGAGATTAAGCGGAGTCAGAATATAGCGACGCTCACCATCGGCATACTTGATAAGAGAAATAAATGCCGAGCGGTTCGGGTCATACTCAATAGTTTCGACCACACCTGGAACGTCTATCTTATCACGCTTGAAATCGATAATCCGGTAAAGCCTCTTATGGCCTCCCCCACGATGTCTGACCGATAGATGTCCTTTGTTGTTCCGTCCACCGCTTTTGGGTAGAGGAACGAGCAAAGGCTTATAAGGTTTATCTGTGGTCAGCTCCTCATAAGTAAGACCTGTCCTGTGTCTTAAGCCTGGTGTTACTGGTTTGTAAACTTTAATACCCATGGTTATACTGCCTCAAAGTATTCAATCATTTTTTCGCCTGGCTTTAGCTTGACATAGGCCTTCTTTTTGTCTTTGGTGCGACCAAGGCTGCGCCCCAGTCTTTTAACCTTTCCCTTCAGATGAACGATGGTAACTCTTTCTACTTTAACTTTGAAAAGCTCTTCCACCGCTCGTTTTACTTCTATTTTGTTAGCCTCAGACGAAATTTCAAAACAAACTTCACGGTGTGAATCTCTCAGTCTGGTACTCTTTTCGGTAATCAGTGGTCTCAAGATTATTTCTCTCGGGTCTTTGGTCATTTCAATCTCTCCACCAGAGAATTAAAGGAGCGCTGGCTGAAAACAATCCATCTGTACCTTAAAACGTCGTAGACGTTCAATTTCGAAGCTTCAACCGCTTTTACCTCTGGAAGATTCCGGACGGCCCGGAACAGGTTTATATTTGCCCGGTCATCTATTATCAGGGCGGAATCTATTTTCAAATTCTTCAACCAGTTAACAGCTTCTTTGGTCTTTGGCTGAGTCAGATTTATTTCTTCTACCACCAGCAGCTGCTTCTCGGCCAGTTTGGTGGCCAGGGCTGATTTCAAAGCATTCTTCTTGGCCTTGTGGGGAATAGAGTAGCTGTAGTCTCTTGGCTTCGGACCAAAAACTGTGCCGCCATGCCTCCAGAGAGGAGAACGGATACTGCCAGCTCTGGCCCGGCCAGTTCCCTTCTGCCGCCAGGGTTTGCGGCCTCCGCCGCTGACTTCGCCTCTGGTCTTGGTACAGGCCGTCCCCTGCCTCTGATTGGCCAGATAGTTAACCACTGCTTCGTAGATAAGATGGTCTTTTACCGGATAAGAAAAAACTTCTTCCGGCAAATCCATCTCTCTTACCGGGTTACCGCTTTGGTCTAATACTTGTAGTTTCATGGCTCTCTCTTCACTTAAGAAGTCTTGGCTTTAAAAGAACTTTTTCTGATCAGAACCACTCCTCCATTGGCCCCTGGCACAGCTCCTTTAACTACCAGAAGGTGATTCTCTTTATCAACCTGAACTACCTTAAGGTTTCTAACCGTAACTCTATCTCCACCCATTCGACCGCCCATCCTCATCCCCTTGATAACTCTGGATGGAAAGGAGGAAGCTCCAATAGAACCTGGGGCTCGGTGGAACATTGAACCGTGAGCAGCATCACCACCAGCAAAACCGTGTCTTTTTACCACACCCTGAAAACCTTTACCTTTACTGATGCCTACGACGTGGACCTTTTCCCCGACTTCAAAAAGATCTACCAGCAGCTGGTCTCCTTCTTTGAGGTCAACAGGTCCGCTATATTTAACTTCTTTGAGCACCCGCAGAACCGGGCTGCCGGATTTCTTAAAGTGGCCAACCTCAGGTTTTCTGGGGTGTTTTCTTGGCTTTTCTTCAACCAGACCAAGCTGCAGAGCTTCATATCCATCCTTCTCTCTGGTTTTTTTCTGAATAATAGTACAGGGACCTGCTTTGATGATTGTTACGGGAATTACATTTCCCTCTTCATCAAAGATTTGGGTCATTCCGATTTTTCGACCGATGATTCCTTCCACCATGGTCATTCTCCTGCGCCAAAGGCTTTGATTTCGACGTCGATTCCTGCTGGCAGGTCGAGCTTCTGCAGTTCTTCTATGGTTTCATTGCTGTATTCGCTTATATCAATCAACCTCTTATGAATCCGCATTTCAAAATGCTCTCTCGACCTTTTGTCCACATGAGGGGAACGAAGAACGCAAAAACGCTGAATCTTGGTCGGCAGTGGAATAGGACCTGAAACTTTGGCTCCAGTTCTTCGGGCTTTAATGACGATGTCCTTAACCGATTGGTCCAAAAGTCTGTGGTCGAATGATTGGAGTTTAATTCTTATCTTTTCCATTTTCGTTCCTCGTTCTCCATATATGTAACCTTTCTTCAGTTTTCTTCTATTCCAGGATTTCGGTAACCGTTCCGGCTCCGACCGTCCGGCCGCCTTCACGAATGGCAAACCGCAGGCCCTTCTCCATGGCCACAGTGGTGATCAGCTCCACCTCAACGTTAGCATTATCCCCGGGCATCACCATCTCCACCCCGGCCGGTAACTTCACCGTACCAGTCACATCAGTCGTCCTAAAATAAAACTGCGGACGGTAACCAGTGAAAAACGGAGTGTGCCGCCCACCCTCATCCTTGGTCAAAGCATAAATCTGAGCCCGAAACTTCTTGTGCGGCGTTATAGAACCAGGCTTGGCCAAAACCTGACCACGCTCCACCTCGTCCTTACCAATGCCCCTCAACAAACAACCTACATTGTCCCCAGCCTGCCCCTGGTCCAAAATCTTCCGGAACATCTCCACACCAGTCACCACCGTCTTCCTCGTCTCTCCAAAACCTACTATCTCTACCTCATCCCCTACCTTCACTACCCCTCTCTCAACCCTACCAGTCACCACCGTACCACGACCAGTAATAGAAAATACATCCTCTATACTCATCAAAAACGGCTTGTCTATCTCCCGCACCGGCTCCGGTATAAATTCATCCAGCGCCTTCATCAACTCCCATATCGCCTTGCCACCCTCACCCTCAGCATCCGCCAGCGCCTTCGTCGCACTACCCCGTATCACCGGCGTCTTGTCCCCAGGAAATTCATACTTGCTCAAAAGCTCCCTAACCTCTAACTCCACCAAATCCAGTATCTCCGGATCATCCACCAAGTCCACCTTGTTGATAAATACCACTATCGCCGGTACATCCACCTGACGCGCTAACAAAATGTGCTCCCGAGTCTGCGGCATTGGCCCATCATCCGCCGCCACCACCAGTATCGCCCCGTCCATCTGTGCCGCCCCGCTTATCATGTTCTTAATGTAATCAACGTGCCCAGGACAATCTATGTGCGCATAATGCCGCTTCTCACTCTCATACTCCACATGCGATAAGGCCACCGTCAATATCTTCGTCGCATCCCGACGAAACATCTTCGCATCAGCCTTCGCCACCTCATCATAACTCTTGTACTGCGCCAGTCCCTTCGTCGATAATACCTTCGTTATCGCCGCCGTCAACGTCGTCTTACCATGATCAATGTGCCCAATCGTCCCTATGTTAACGTGCGGCTTCTTCCTCTCAAACTTTTCCTTCGCCATGTCTTTTTACCTCCTCG
>JGI24185J35167_1000017_pt1 | contig 70357 bp, 53 predicted proteins | sample YNPBryunderm2012_FD_35167 | JGI IMG/M metagenome (IMG submission 35167) | reverse complement strand
ACCCAGAAGGAAGTTGAAGAATATTACGCCCGGCTTATTGACAAGAATGACCCGACCCCAATTTCTTATGGCCTTAACTCCCGGGTGGTGAAGAAAGATGGCAAAATCGTGGAAGAAGTTTACCGCCTGGGCGGCAAGTATGGTCCGGCCATTGAAAAAATTGTTTACTGGCTGGAAAAAGCGGCCACCGTGGCCGAAAACGACCTGCAACGCCAGGTCATTGAAAAGCTCATAGAGTATTATCGCACCGGCGACCTTAAGAAATTTGACGAATACAACATCCTTTGGGTGAAAGACACCGAATCAATCGTTGATTTCGTTAACGGCTTCATCGAAGTCTACAACGACCCGCTGGGTATGAAAGCTTCGTGGGAAGCCCTGGTCAATTTCAAAAATCTGGAAGCCACCAAGCGGGTGGCTCTCATCTCAGCCAATGCCCAGTGGTTTGAAGAGCACTCACCCATTGACCCACGGTTCAAGCGGGAAAAAGCCGTAGGCGTAAGCGCCAAGGTCATAACTGCGGCCATGCTCGGGGGCGACTGCTATCCGTCAACGCCCATCGGCATCAACCTGCCCAACGCTAACTGGATACGCCGGATGTACGGGTCTAAGTCGGTCACGCTGGAAAACATCACCTACGCCTATGATCAGTCCTCACTGGATTCGCCTTTCGGCCCGGAATTTACCTACAACGAGGAAATACTGGAGAGAATCAAAAAATACGGCTCGCTGGCCGGCAATGTGCACACCGACCTGCATGAATGCCTGGGCCACGGGTCGGGGAAACTTTTGCCTGGAGTGAAGAGTGAGGACCTCAAGAATTACCACTCGCCGATTGAAGAGGCGCGAGCTGATTTGTTCGCACTCTATTTCATCATGGACCCGAAGCTGGTGGAGCTCGGTGTGCTGCCCAACGAGGAAGCGGCCAAGGCTGAGTACGATGTGCAGATTAGAAACGGCCTGATGACCCAGTTAGTACGAATTGAACCGGGCAAGAACATTGAGCAGGCCCACATGCGGGCCAGGGCACTCGTTTCCCACTGGGTCTATGAAAAGGGCAAGCCGGATAACGTAATTTCACGGGTAAAAAAAGACGGCAAAACCTACTTCGTGATAAACAACTACCAGAAACTGCGCCAGCTTTACGGCGAATTGCTTAAGGAAATCCAAAGGATAACCAGCGAAGGAGATTATGAGGCGGCTAAAAACCTGGTTGAAACCTACGGCGTCAAGGTCGACCCGGAGCTGCACCAGGAAGTGCTGGAGCGCTACCGCAAGCTGCACCTGGCACCCTATGCCGGATTCATCAACCCCGAGCTGGAGCCAGTTTATGAAAACGGAAAAATCGTGGACGTGAAGATTTCCTACCCCGAAGATTACGTCAAGCAGATGCTCAAGTACGGCAAGGAATACTCAATCCTGTAAAAACGGGGGACACAATACTCATATCCCTATTTTTCAGGACAATTTTTTGACCTGAGGAGACAGTCCCGGGCATTCTGATTTCCAGGTATTCCCGGAGATAATCTCAAAAACTAAAAGAGGTTAAAGTCGGAAATAGGCAGAATATTTGATAATTATGATATTTCTATTTTGGTATGCACAATCTTATTTTGTGCATCATATAATCCGCTTCCCCAAGCAAACATCATGTAGGCCTTAAAGACCAATAAAATAGGGAAACGAGTATTGTGTCCCCCGTTTTGGGTCTTTGACACCTTTTGGGTTGATGATATATATTGACTAGGTAAACCGACAAAGCCAATGGGTAGAAAAGGCATCTTGGCCGGCCTGAAAAATTTCTGGTTTCAAAGGCGCTAACAGTGAGGAGAGAACTTGGAACTTTCCTGTCCTGCCACAACCTTAAAACAGATCAAGATTAAGCTCTCTAGTATAAGATTAAGGTTATTAGGCTCACATCGCAACTTCAGGCGAGTGGACGAGTGCAAAACTATTCTCCGCTGGCTGAACCCGCAACCGGGGGAGAAGATTCTGGATGTAGGCTGTGGAGAAGGCTATCTTTCAGAGAAGATTGCTTCGCGTGGAGCCCTGGTCAAAGCCATTGATTTAAATCCTAAAGCCATTGCCAGCGCCAGAAACCGCGTTAAAAATGAGAGGCTGGAATTCAGAGCGTTAGATGCCACCGAGCTCGACTATCCCGAGGCTTTTTTCGATAAAATCGTCAGCTTCTGTGTCATCGAGCACTTTGTAGATGACGAGAAGGTGCTGAGNTTGCTGGCCNGAATGCTAAAACCCGGGGGCCGGCTGGTCCTTTCGGCTGACAGCCTTTCCAACGCTGGGATTACGGATAAAGAAAGAGAGCGCCACCAAAGACGTTACGCAGTCAACAGTTTTTACACAAAGGAAGAGATAGTTAAAAAGCTGCAAAAAGTTGGCCTGAAAACGGAACGTTGCCGTTATGTACTGACTTCAAGGTTGGCTCTGGCCCTGACCCGCTTTTCCTGGAAGCTGGATGACCTGCCGCCAGCGCTTGCCCCTGTGAAGCTGGCAGGATATGCGGTGCTCGGAACCGCTGGCTTGCTGCTGCTTCGCCTGGCAGAACGCAGGGCGGCGGAAAGCAAGCACGGGCTAACACTCCTGGTGGAAGCCTCCAAGCCCTAAAAAGGGGGACACAATACTCTGTCCCCATTTTTACTTTTCTTGCCATAGAAAATCTGGTTACACGTAGGACATACCCCGTTTTTGCAAAATAGGTATTAAAACATAATTTAATCCGCGGAAACTAACCTTAATTAAGAACGCTCATAGACTTAGCGTGGTTCGAGCCCACCAACACCGCCCCCCCCACCAACAGACTCCAACGCCACCCTACCTGCATCTTGTCTTTTCAGGAAAAGAGGCAATGCGTTCCAGAAGAGCCTCCATTGTCCCGCCTTGCATCAAAACTATCTTTTCAAATTGCGGCGATATATTCAGCAGGGCCACCATGGCCTTTTTACAGAAGCTCTCGTTGGCTTGATAAGAATAGTCTTCCATTTCCCTGGACACGTCGCCTTCAACGGCGGAATGAAGGTCCATGATTTTTACCGGCTCCGAACATTCAGGGTTGAAGGTTTTGAGGCTGATTTCCTTGATTTTGGGCGAGGCCGCGGAGCAAAACCATACCTTCAGGTTTTTAATATCGCAGACAATTGACCATTGAGTTCCGCCGCGTTCCAGCTGGCTTAAGATTTTAAAAGCATAGCTGGCCCCCGTCTCTTTGCGCGGAGAATAATCCTTAAGCATCCGGACTGCCTGAACAAAGCGAGGTGTTTCCAGTTTGTCCATAGAAACAGGNCGGTCACCCCCAAAACCCTGATAGCGTCTCAGTCTTTCCAGTTCTTCTTCATATCTGCTGTTGCACAGGACTGGAACAGGCATGTTATCGCCCTGATGAACAACCACCCTGCCGTTCAGGAACTCCAGGGCTGCGGTCTGGCCGCTGCTGTCAGCTACAAAAAAATGCCATCCCCAGCCATCAATGGTCAGGTGCGAGACACTTTCGATAACCTGCTCTATGCTGTCAAAACTGTCGAGGACATATTGCATCCAGAGCGACATAAATATTCTGGGCAACTCAGGGTTGACTGGAAACTGGCTTTCCTGCAGAGTCATCTCGCTTATGTACAATCCTTTTTCGTTCATCCCGCTATCAGGAAAATCGCGGCCGAAGGCATTAAAAGTAATCGAAGCATATCGGGATTTCCAGGTCAAAGGAGGCGTGGCCTCAGCTTTCCCCGAAATAAGCGACGCCCATGAAACCGAGGTCTTGCTGATTCCCCGCTTGTTGATGATTACCAGGCCGGGGACGTGCCCCCTTTCATCAAGGTTATGCCCTATAAGCAGGATGCCGTTTTTCTTTAGCAGGAAAGTGGAACATGGTTCGGCCTGCCCGGCAAAAAGAATTATTCCAATAAAGATCAGAATGAAGGCTCGAGTTCTGAGAAATTTAATGTTTGTCACCTTATCTTCTCCTGTATGGCTATGTTATTTCCGCCGAAGGTAAAGTTAACGAAAATTCACAGACTTTTGTTCCGAGAATCAAAGAACCGCTAACCCCAATATTTGAGCTTTCGCCCCCAGCAGAAGCGGTTTTAAGGCATTATATAATCCACGGAAACCAGCCTGAGTTAAGAATATTCAATATCACCACGTGGCTCGACACCAGCTGGTCGAACCCAACTGATTGTCTGAAAATAGGGAAACGGGTATTGTGTCCCCCTTTTTAATGGTTTTCTTCAGGGATTTCTTCCTCTTCGGAAATCAGCGCTGGCAGAAGGTGTTTCGGCAGGAAAAATTTATTAGCAATGAGTGTCGGAATGACCGCACTGGCAATAACCGCCGCCACCAGGAAAGAATACTGTTCCCGGCTGACGATGTTGTGGGTCAGCCCGTAAAGAGCCGAAATCGTTCCGAAAGTCAAACCGGTGGACATCATCAGGGTGTAATACCAGGTTTCTTTAACATGATTCTTAAGAAAGCTCTTGATGGCCGGGAAAAGCCCGAATATTTTTGAAATGACTTTTCCTCCGAAAAGAGCCAGGAAAATCACCGGACCGGCCACCACCGCCGGTAAGGACATCAGGAAACCAGCCCGAAGAAAGTAGAAAGGCGTCAGAAAGCCGATGGTCAGAGTTCTGATACGGCGGATGAAGAAGTGGTCGCGGCTTATGGTTCCGGCCAGAACCATCCCTATGATGTAAGCCGGAAGCACGGCTTCGCTTCCTGACCACAGAGCCAGGGCGCCCAGGCTGAACAGCAGGAAAAGAATCCATTTGGTGCGGACGGCCGCGGTTTTATAGGCATACTTTCTGATAAGGTATTCGGTGGCCCGAGGCACAAACAATATGGCCAGGACTGAAGCAGCCACAAAGACAGCTGTGCGGTAGGTAAATGGGGCAAAAATCAGGCCCAGGCCGATGACCGTTCCCAGGTCATTGACAAAGCAGGAGCCCAGCACGCCTTTACCGAACTCTGTCTTGTTGAAGCCGAACTCCAGCATGACCGAATAGACAACGGCCATGGAGGTGGTAGAAAGAGCAATTCCGGCCAGCAGGCTGGCCCGCCAGTCCCAGTGGAGCAGGAAGCGAGCGATGGCCACACAACCGGCAAAAGGCGCCAGAAAGCCGATAAACCCGATGACTGTGGATTCTTTCAGCTTGGCCCGCAGGGAATCGGGGTCAAGCTCAGCTCCGGCCAGAAAAGTCAGCAGAATAGCCCCGGAGCCGGCCACAAACCTGAGCCAGTCGGAGTTGGGNCTCAGAACCGATTCNCCNANNTATTTCACCANGAGATAGCCAGCTGCTGCCCCGACGATGATTTCCATCAGGGCCATGGAAATTTTCAGGCGGCTGGCAAGAATGGTGGCCAGAATTGCCAGGCCCAACCAGATGGCTGCAGTAAGATAAGCCTCAAACATGGTACACCTCACCAATAATCTGGTTATTGGATAGAAGTCATCAGCCGGCGGGCAATTATTGGGGAGACTTCATTCCCCGAAATGAAGCAGNATTATACAGGAAANAACTCCAGNAATCAAGAGAACAAAAAAGGATTAAGNCNGGNCCTCCCNGTTTTTNCTGCTTGATACCGGTCAGCAAAAAAAAAATACAATTAGGAAAATTTAGAATTAAAGCGGTGAGGAGGTTATAAATGCTGCTGAGAAAATCAAAAAAAGCCGGACGAAGTCTATTGTTTTTTTCGCTGGTCCTTCTGCTGATTTCTGTTCTGACAGCTGATGAACTGCTGGCCGGCGGTTCGGAGGCAATCCGGACGAACAAAGAGCGGCTGGTGGTGACAGCGGTTAAGGGCCAGGTGGCCCATCCGCAGCCATCACGCTACTATATAACCACCTGGGACGGGCGACCGAAGATGGCCATCGGTGTGGCGGGAATCAACTACACCCTGAGCCTGGGCGACCCGGTTTTCGGCTGGGCGGCAGCCGACCAGGTGACGGTGGGTGTGGCCACTGAAGGTGTGGGGGAAGATAGATTCAGGCAGGCCTGGCTGGTTTATCCAGCCATAGGCAATGAAGTCAGGGTCTTAAGCGGGGCAGCCCGAGGAGCCAGGGGCGTGGTCATCGGAAAATTTGGTAGCTATGTCCTTGCCTATTTTGACGCTGAAACCAAAGAAAAACTGGCTTATGGAGACGAACTTCAGGTCAAGGCCGAAGGCATCGGGCTGGAAATTGAGAGTTTTCCGGAAGTTTTTATCCACAGCCTTTCGCCTTCAGTGCTGGAAAAAATCGGTCTTCAGGTTAAAGAAGGCAAGCTTGAGGTGCCGGTGGTGAAGAAGATTCCGGCCGAGATTATCGGCAGCGGTCCTGGCGCCGGAAGTCTTTATGGACATTTTAGCATTCAAACCTGCTATCCGCCCGATATTAAAAAGTATGAGCTTGAGGAACTGCGCTTCGGCGACCTGGTTTACCTGGAAGACATCCAGTGCGACTACGGAAAAGGCTATTACAAGGGTGCAGGGACGGTGGGTGTTGTGGTCAGCGGTCCGAGCGAAATTTCAGGGTTGGGAATTGGGGTGACCCCGATTCTGTCCAGCAGAAGCGGAAAGCTGACTTTCAGAATTGATCCCGGGTCCAACCTGGTCAGACACCTGGGTCTTTCCCTGCCTTCGGCCGGACCTTTTGCTCCCCAAGCCACAGCCTCGGCCGGGAATCGCCAGCCGCAGAAAAAAGCAGCTGCGGCCACTTACTTCGGTCCCATCCGGACAAATAAAAACGAACTACTCACGGTGGCCGTGGAAGGGGTGGTACAGCCAACCAGCGTCCGGGATTACTCAGTCACCTATGACGGAAAACCAAAATTGGGCATCGGTATGGCTTCCATAAATTACAACGTGACCTTCGGCGACTCTACCTACGGTTGGGCCGAAGCTGACCATATTGAGCCCGACGTCACCATCCAGGGCCGCGACCGCCAGAACCCGATGGAAACTGCCCTGGCCATCCTGGCCTGCATCGGCAATGAAGCAGTTGTGGTCTCAGGTGAAGCCAGCGGCAGCAAAGGCATTTACATCGGTCGCCATGCCGGTTCAGATGATAAAGTCTGGTTCCCAGCGGAGGTCAAGGAAAAGCTGGCCCTCAACGACCGGGTGCTGGTCAAAGCCCGCGGTGTCGGGTTAAAAATCCTGGGATTTGAGGATGTCCGGGTGAACAAGATTTCGCCGGAGGCTCTGGAGAAAATTGGCATCGTGGTTGAAGGAAACCAGCTGATAGTTCCAGTAGTGGCCGAAGTGCCTGGTTATCTAATGGGTTCGGGCATAGGCGGGCAGGGAATTGAAGCCATTGATTACGACATTCAGACAACCTGCCCTGAAGCTGTAGAAAAATTCAACTTGAAGAAGCTCAGGCTCGGGGACATTGTGGCTATCAGGGACCATTATGATTATTACGGCCGTGGTCGGTATGAAGGAGCGGTGACCATCGGAGTCATCATCCACGGCTTCAGCGATTATGCCGGTCACGGGCCCGGAGTCAACCCGATACTGAGTGCCCTGCCAGGCCGCATCAAAGTCAAGCTCGACCCCAGGGCTAACATGGCCCGCATTCTCGGGCTCAGATAAAAAACGCGGGACACAATACTCGTTACCTTATTTTCCATGCCATTTCTCGGACCTGCAGAGACAGATCCTGGCAGTCTCATTCTCGGGGATAAGCTGCAAATGAACTGGTTACACCGTACTCGTTTCCCTATTTAAATAGGAAATAATGCCGGCAGAAATTACGCGGACACAATAATTATTCCACAATTATTCGCCGATTTTGTGCCCGCTGACCGTGCCAGGATAAAAAATAAATCTCAAAACTCAAAGCCTGAACAGGCCAAAGGCATCCTGGCAGCTGATATGTTATAGCAAAAAGAGGCCCNATTATTTCGCTTTTTCNNNCAGGCGAACGTTGTCCAGCTGGAACCAGAAACTGCCGGCCTCTTGAAAAGCTCCAATAAAGATACCAGTAATGTCATGGGCTTCGAGGCCCATATCCTTAAAGGAAAAGGAAAACTCCTGCCATTCCGGTCCAGCCTTGAACATTCGGCTATAGGCCGGCATAAAACCAGCGTGCTGGGCAAAAATGACCACTGAATACTGCCTTTCCATACCCTTAAGCCAGAAGGATAAGCCTTCATAAGAGGAAAGATTGGCCGGTGCCATTATCGTTGCTCCGGGAAGGAACATCACACCGGCCCAGGCCATAGGACTACCCCCAGCCACTTCGCCTGAAACGCGGAGCGAACCCTGACTTCCCGATGCCCCTTCTTTAATCAATTCCATCCTGGCTTTTGATTTTCCCCCGATTACGCGGTCGGTAGAAATTGCCCAGCCAGCGCCGAAACTGGCCTGGATTCTGTCACCTTCAAAATCGCTGATGAGGCCAAAACCTGTAATTGGCGGCAGTGCTTTTTTCATTTGCTCCAGCTTCTCTTTTTCTCTGGCCACCTCCTGGCGGTACTTTTCGCGGTCCACCGGCCGCCCCTCTTTCCAGACTGAAATTATCCTTCTTGTGGTCTTGATGTCTTCAAGGGGATTGCCATCTACAAGAAGAAGGTCGGCTAAAGCCCCGGTTTTAATTAGACCGCGCCCGGCTAACCCGAATTTTTCCGCTGGAATTGAAGTGGCTCCTTTTAAGGCTTCAAGCGGTGTCAGACCGGCCCAGACCAGAAGCTCGAGCTCGTGATGCAAACTGACACCAAAGGCCGTGCCTGGATTGGGGGCATCGGTGCCGGCAAGCAGCGGCACTTTATTTTCCTTGAGCTGCATAATAACTTTCTTTCTGGTTTCACTTAACCTTTTTTTAACCTCAAAGGGAATTGTCGCGGTAATTCTGCTTGTCAAAGAGTTAACATCATCCGGCATAAGATACGGAGACAGGTTGGGGTCGTCAAGAAGTGCCGCGGATTCCTGGACCCCGCTCAGACTTTCCAGGACAGCCAGTGTTGGAATGATGAACGTTTTCCGCGCTGCCACCAGACGGCCAAAATCAGGGTCAAAGGCATCATTAAAATAGATATGGGCTAAGCCATCAGCCTCAAGATTAAGAACCTCCCGACAATTTTGCAGTGTCGCCGCATGAACAATCACCTTCTTATTGCGGCGATGGGCTTCCTGGATTAAAGCGGCAATGGTGTCTAAATTGAGAGTTGGACGGGGCTGGAAATAGGCCTCACCAGAATCATAAATTATTTTGATAAAATCTGAGCCCTCGCTTATTCTGGCTTCAACAAAAGAAGCAGCCTCTTCAGGTCTGGTCAGAATGGGAATTTTCACACCATATTGCGTTCCATGTCCTCCAGGTGCCGTGGCCAAGGTCCCGGCAGAAACCAAATAGGCCATGTTTTGCGCCTGGTCTTTAGCTTGCTTCTGTTTGATGTCCTTCATCAAATTGACGTCCATGAACATATCAATAACCGTGGTCACGCCAAAGATTAGCGCCTTTTCCAGAGCCTGGGCTGATATCACATGGACGTGAGAATCAATCAATCCCGGAAGTAGCGTCTTTCCTCGACCATCTATTATTTCGGCTCCAGGTGGCAGAGCAATATTCTTTCCTATGGCTTTGATTCGCCCAGAAGCGATTATTACACTTGCCTGAGGCATGACCTTCTGTCCATCAAAAACCCGGACATCTTTTATGGCAATTACTGGCGAGCCCTTCACCTGGCCGATGACCGGAAAAACGGAAAAGCCAGTCAAACACAAAAGCAAAGCCCAGAGCATAAAATTAATCAGATAGACTGGATAAAATTTGCCCCTGCCGGCTCTCATTTTCCCTCCCATAAAAACACTTTAATTCCTTAAGTCAAAAGGCTGAGAAATTATTATACGAATTCTTTATATTTTCGTTTAATTTTTGAATTGCTGAAGAACTTCTGGCTTCTCTTCCTCCTGACAAAATATCCGAAAATTCCAACCTATCTGGTTAATTGCTACCGTCATAGGCTTCTTTTTTTGATCAGATGAACCGACAAAAATAATAACTTTTTTTATTTTAATACGTAAAAAATAATCTCACATATTAAACTTCGAGCGAGTAGATATGGGAAGAAAGCCTGCTCTGTTCTGGATATTTTCTTGCTTTGTTTTGATAATCTTAGCCTGCTCCTTGTGGTCTCAAGATAAAGTTGCTGACATGGTGGGGCCAAGAGGAAGACTTTCTTTTTCACCGGAATCTCAGAATAGAGCTCAAAACGAGCTCATAATTCGAACAGCGGCTCATGTTGATTTGTTTTTTCATGTTTTGGCTTACCTGAATATAGGAGAAGATGCTTCCAGTTATTATTCTCCTGACTATATAAGAAGGATTCGCCAAGAAAAAGCTAAGCTCAGCACCGTAGACAATCACCTGGAGGAAAATTTGCTAACTGCCGCAAAGATTTACCTCTCTGACCAGAATTTAAGAATGATTAATTTTCTACCTTTTATGTGCAATAGCTATGAAGAGCTCTGGCGAGGATTGAGATGGCTGGCTGAAGAAGAAAATGGCGAAAGCCTTAATCCTTATTTTCCCTATTTCAAACAGAAATATTTCAAATCAGCNGAAGCCAAGAAACTTCTNTCCATTTTAGCTACATACATGAAACGCGAGTATGAAACTTTTTATCAATCCTACTATGAAAAAAAACTTGAAGAATTTTTTCAGGTCAAGGAGCAGTTCTTCAGGTATTGGCAGGACAAGGGACAAAAACTTCTTGGGACTTTATTTAAGATTTATGGAAGACGCCCTCTTATCTTTCTTTCCTTCAGCCTTATAAAGCATGGGCTTGGCTTTAGTGCACCTGGCTTCATATGCGCTGCTGTTAAATTTCCAGAAAGCGAGGAAGAAATAATATACAGCTTTTTTTGGTCCATTCATGAAATGACCCATCAACTTGTTGACGAAACTACTCAGAAATCAGCAGGTCTTCAAGCGGTTGCTTCAACCAATGTCTCCGACAAATTGGGTTATCAGNTACATCTTATGAAGGAAAAGGCGGTTATTTACGCTGATTATCTTCTTATGCGGAAGCTTTTACCTGAACTCCTCAGGGAATACCTTATTTTCTTCCTTAGTCTTTATGAACAGAAAGATCCGGCAGATTATTTTCTTTTCTCAATAAATGAGATTGAAGACAAATTCAAAACCACTTTCAATTTACCGGATCCGGTTTTTCGGGCACTTGAGGAACTTTATCTTAATTGGACCAAGTCAGAGACGGATTCTCCGCCCTTAGGTACGGGCAATCATCTGTAAGGATTAAATGAACTGGAAATTCCCTAAAACCCGGCGAATTCAAAACTCGTATTATATTAAAAAGGATTTGGGAGGTATGTGTCATGGTCACAATGTCAAAGCCTATTCAGCAGCGGTTTTCTTTTTTGTTCAAACCATTACTAATAACCGCCAGCCTTATACTCATCTCGTTTTGTCTTATGGCCCAGGAATCACCATCTAAAATAAAAAAGGATTTTCTGATTGAAGATATCAGGCAATTGGTAGAGATCCTGGAAGCCAGCCATCCCGATCCTTNTATNAGAGGTGGCGGGAAAATAGCCTTTCACCGTCGCTTTCAAGANACAATGCTAANGATTCCTGAAGATGGGTTGTCTCAAAAAGATTTCTTTTCTTATCTTTTGCCTTTAGTCGCTTCGGTCAAGGATGGTCACACTTTCCTTTTGCCGCCCTGGCCAGTCCAGAGCAACACCGGACTGCCTTTTGGCCTGAACATTGTGGAGGAAAGCTTATACATAGAAAAGGTGTTTAATTATGACCACAAACATTTAATAGGAGCAAAGCTTCAAGCTGTTAATAATTTAACTCTAAGTGAACTTCTAAATAGGCTCAAATCTTTAATCGGCTGGGACAACGAATACCAGTTACTTACTTATCTCTGCCGTTTTCTGGATGACCGAACCCTGCTCAGTCTTCTCTTGCCAGAGTTAGACTTAACCCGGCCCCTTAAAATAGATATCTCTCTTCCTTCAGGTCAAAAGAAAATTCTTTTTGTTCAGCTTTTGGATAAAAAGGAGGCAGCCCCAATTGAGGCCCCTTCCCAAATTACTATTCCTTCAACCACAAAAATTGATTTCGCTTATGATTTCCTCGACCCTAAAAAAGAAATTTGCTTGCTCCGAATTGACGGGATGTTTGGTTTCAGAGAAAATTTTGAGTTTTTTAGGGGCCTGGGGGCCAATTGGTTTGTTGGGCAAGCTGCTCAGGTTTATAACCGAATCTATCAGCAGAAACCGCCTGAAAATATTGATGAACTAATAGCCGCCATCCCCTCAGCCACAGAGACCTTTCTCGCTATGGTGCAGGAAATGAAAAAGGCCGGCACTAAAAAATTGTTGGTTGATTTAAGAAAAAACAGCGGCGGGAATTCTTTAATGGCTAACATCCTGGTCTATTTTCTTTTCGACCAGGAGCAGGTGCGACAGGTTTCTTCTACATATTCAGTAAAAAAATATTCCAACCTCTACTTTGCGGTTTACCAGAACGACTCCCTGGAAAAGGTGAACCAGGGCAAAAAAATCCGTCTGAGTATGACAGATTACGATTTTTCAGATGACCCCTATCTTAAATCCAGGCTGACAGACAGACAAGATTTAGAACTAGAAAGAGAAAATTATCTTAAGATGGTCAAAACTTTTTATGCCGAATACCAGAATGGCCGTCATAAGAATTATTACCGACCGCAGGAAATCATCATTATATCGTCACCCTGGACCTATAGCTCAGGTTATACTTTAATGTCTATGTTCTACAAGTTAGGAAGTAAAATTGTCGGTGTGCCGTCGGGTCAATCCGGCAACTGCTTTGGTGATACTCTTACCTTTCAGCTAAAGAACAGTGGTTTAAGAGGCTTTGTTTCTCACAAATTATTCCTGGATTTCCCCGATAACCCGGAGCTGGGCTACATGCTAAGACCCCACCGGGAATTAACCTATAAAGATTTAATCCGATGTCAATTTGACCCGAACGCTTCCATTTTGCTGGCTCTGGGGAAACTTTAAATTATTTGGTTGTCTCCCGTTTCAAGTTATGGGGCTTCCCGCCGACTTGGGGGAATTGAATTCGCCCTGAAAATCACTGCCAGAGAGCATGACATATATCCCCCTCTTTCCTCAGAATAAATTAGCGTCAGGAGGCTCAAAGAGCAAAATTTAATAATTTACGACTGTTCTGATAAAGGCCTCAACCGTTTCGTACTGTTTGTTTACGATTTCAAGGGCAGCCAGGCACACTTTTTCTCACCGGTTCGTTAATCTTAAGCCCGCCAGTATCCTTTAATACCTTCCAAAACGATGAGAAAGAATGCCAAGGCCGCCGATTATGGAAACAATCACCACGAAATAAAAGACAATAGCAATGGACAGCCAGATCAAAGTGGCTTTAGCCCAGTTGGCTTTGGAGAGCTTGGTGTTGGAACCGAAACCCCAGACAAAAAGCATGACAATGTTGACAACTGGTATGGAAGCTATGAGCAAGGTTAAAAGCCACTCGCCTACACTGACCACCCCGGAAAGACCTGAGCCTGCTGGCTGGAAACCTACCTGATTTTGCTCCATGATTTCCTCCTTCCTTGAAATAAGCTTTAAGCAAACTAATTGAGGGGATAAAAATCTTCGTCGCAGCTGACTTTTAGAAAAAACGCCGGCAAAACTCTACTCCCTCTTTCTCCTCTGTCCTTGATTTTATCCCAGCCAGCAATTAATTTTCAAATAATCATTCAATAACTTATTTAGTTACTTATCAAGCCCCGCCCGGCAATAGCCCGAATTTCTCAGATGGCAGCAAATAATTAAAATCAGTTAAAAAGTAAGCCTGATCCCTCAATAAAAAATTCCATAAAAAATTTCCTGCGGCAAGCTATCAACTTACAGCTGCCCTTTTTTACCTCAGATGGTGTCCTTGATATCTTGAATCTATTCCCAATCTTGATTTCAGCTTGAAAATTCTATAATAAAATGAATATAAAGAATTATAGGAAAACAGAAATGATAAAAAAATTCGGGATGAGCTCTTTAGTCCTTGTGAGCCTTACTTTGACTTTTATTTTCTGGCCTTCAGTTTTAATAAGCTCTTCCGTTCTGATCTTTCAGGAAACAGCCTTCACCCCACCTTCTCCAATCCAGGAGCCAAAAACGCCGCTAGAAATATTCATTGATAACCTGGAGCAGGCTCTAATCAGACTAGGTAAATAAGAAGCTAGCCGTGCTGACTTTTGAATCACTGGAAGGGCCCGGCCTGGAAAGAGAAGCTGCTGTAGCTTCAGAAAAACTGGTTCAGGCGCTGGTTAATTCAAGCCGGTTTGAAATAGTAGACAGAGCTTTCCTTAACATAAAAAGCACTGGAGAATTAAGTCCGGAAATAGCTTCCAGGTGGTCAAGTACCCTCGGTCTTGGAGCCATCATTGCTGGAACAGTTTCAAGAGGAGCAGGAAATGAGTTTGAGATCAGCCTGAGGGTAATAGCTTTAAAGACAATGAATATTATACTAACTGGTCAGCTGAAAATGAGACCTGCAGGTGCTGCAGGCTTGCAGTCAGGCGGGCAAACCAATCAGGCGGTTTCTGGCCGGGGTGCGGCGACTGCGGCCCCATCGAGTTCTGTCTATGACCATCTTCAGCAGAAAATTGCTGCTATTCAGGCTTCGAGAATGGATGCCCAGAGCAGAGAAAAGCTGATTATTAAGACGATTGGTGAGGCTTTTAAAGCTTCACCCAGAACAAAATACAGCTACGGCTATTTCCCCTGCGAAATGGCTCCCGCGGTCTGCCAGCAGTTTAACCTGCAGGATGGCTTTTACAAGATTTTCTTTGACGATGAACTCATCCTGACGGTGGACAGACAGGGACGTCTCCTGGAATGCTACTACTTCGGCAAAAGCCATCCGCAGAGAATTGACGTAGACCCTGGTCAACTCTTGCAAAAACGAACCAGCAGAAAGAATGATTAAGACCTGAGATTTTTGAGAACCCGGCAATTAAGTCCAGACCGATATTGGAAGAGAAAAAGCCGACCCGATTAATTAATTCTCTTTTTGGAAAAGGAAATAATCTCTTGTGAGTTTATGTTAATTTCTTTACAAGATCAGCATAATCTATGCTCAATGCTAAATCTCAGGAAAAACATCCCCAAATTGACTAACCCAGAATAAAAACAATAGAATAAAAGTAAAGCTATGAAAAACAGATAGAAACCAGTCGGCGAGTTTTACTATGCCTTATATCCCATTTAGAAATGTTCCGAACCCCCGGCAAGCGGGAAGAAAGTTATCTCCATTTATATTTTTTTTCCTATTTTTGATCCTGACTGCCCATTCCGCCGAGCTATCCCTGGCCGAACAAAAAGCCCCGGCAGAAAAAGAAAACCCGACACTTCTGCAGGAAGTCCCCCAGGAAAAAATCCAGCATCAGGTCTCTGTCACCCTGAAATTAATCCAAGTTTATGTTACAGACAAGAAGGGGAACCCGGTCACTGACCTGGAAAAGTCAGATTTTGAAGTTTTAGACAACGGCCAGAAAAAACTCCTGACAGAGTTTGAAAAACATACCCGGTCTTTTTTAATTGAGGAAAAAGAAGAAGAATCCGGACCGGCATATCAGTCCGCCGGAGCCAGCCTGAATCGCAAATTTTTCTTCCTTTTTGACTTTGTCTACAACAATCAAAAAGGTCTCAGGGCCACCAGGAAAGCTGCCCTCTATTTCCTGGACCGGATTGCCCAGCCTGCTGATGAAATCGGGCTTATCACCTATTCCCTTGAAGGCGGTCTGGCCATCCGCGAATTTCTTACCACTGACCACAGTAAAATCCGGCGCTTTGTGGAAAACATAGGCTTAAAAAATTACCAGAGTAGTGTGGAAAACCTGGAGGCCAGATACTGGCAGCAAGTAAATGATGAAAATCCTCTTGATGTCAGAGAGAGAGGAGCTGTTGGAGCCGGAATCTGGTCCAAACCGGAAAAGGACCCCATCATGGATTTGCCCAACATTTCAGAAGAAATGAAAAGAGCTTTCATGACCGGGGAAAGCCGGATTCAGGCTCTGACTTTCATCCGAGAGATGACTAAGTTAGCCCGGGCCCTCGGTTATGTCCCGGGAATCAAGCACCTGATACTATTTTCAGCCGGAATTCCATATTCTCTAATTTATGGAATTCAGATTGAAGACCCCTCGCGGGGCACCTGGAGGCAGGACTGGGGCCAGACTCAGATTCAGCACTATCTGGAAGACTTGCAGAAGCAGATAAGCCACGCCAATCTGGTGGTGTATGCCCTTGATACTGAAGACAGTCTCACCCGGATAAATCAGGATATTCGGCTTACCGGCGTTCTGACCCTGGAGAAAATTGCCAGCTACTCGGGTGGAAAATATTTCGGCAATGTGAACAATTTTAGCCGGGCCCTGAATGAAGTCCAGAAAATCACTGCCTGTTATTATGTTCTCGGATATTATGTTGATGAAAAGTGGGACGGTGACTACCATGAAATCAAAGTTCGGGTCAAAAGGCCAGGGCTAAAAGTTTACGCCCAGAAAGGCTATTTCAACCCCCGCCCCTTTAATGAGTTGTCGGACCTGGAAAAACAGCTTCACCTGGTAGACCTGTGTCTCAGCGAAAAACCGCTGCTTCAGGAACCGCTTCCTCTGGAAGGTGGCAGCCTGAGCTATTTTGAAGGCAGCCAGGAAAAACTGGTTTTATGGGCCAGGCTGGTAAGGAAAGAACTGGCGAATCTGGCCGGTCAAAAAATGGAACTGCTGTTTGCGATTTTTGATAATGACAACAATCTGGTCAAACTGGAGCGCAAAAAAGTAAAGCTAAATTCTTTGCCTGAAAACGGACTGATTTATTTTTCGTCGCCCCTGGAGCTTAAGCCCGGTGAATACAAACTAAGGATTGTGATGAGAAACCTGGAAAGCGGTCGAGCCGCCCTGGGCACAGCCAGCCTGGTAATGGTCAAACCCCAGGAATCCGGTTTACTGGTCGGACAGCCAGCCCTGGCTCGCTCCAGCAGGAACGAGATATATCAGAATCTTCCGCCATTCCTTCCGGTTAATCTGAAAAACTTAACCCTGGCAGGCAATCAGATTGAACCTGGAAGCAGCGAACTTTTTGCTCTGGTGAGCTGCAGCTTTCCAGGACTGGAAAATCCCGAACTGGAGATAAAAAGCATCATACTTCAAGCTGAAGGAAAGGGAACCAGACCTCTGTTCTCGGACCTGAAGCTGCTGGAAATCAGAAGGCAGGAAGGTCTGGTCAGCTGTCTGGCTAAAATTGAAACCGAGTCCCTGGTCGCTGGAAGTTACATCATCTATTTTCACCTGACAGACAGAAAAAGCGGACTGAGGGCGGCCCGAAGCCTAATGTTTCAAGTTGGCGATTGAAAACTTTTTCTTGACTCCGTTAATCAATAAGCATATCTTGATTATGTAAAGGGGAAAAGCTAAAACCTGAAGTAAAAACCGGAGTTAAGTTTGTTCTGTTTAAGAAAACTTGATTATGCCTGAGCGAGAAGTTTCTCTATGATTAAAATAGCTGTTTCCGCATATTGTGACTATTGTCCTATTCCACAATAACGACAGGACTTCCAAGAAAACCATCAGAGCGGTAGACGATCCGGTTCTTATTCCAGCTAACCCTTTTGAAAGGAAAGGTTTTAATACCTGAAAAAGCATGAGATTAAAAAGAATTTCATTCATTGAGGCCGGAGCTCCGGGCGCGCATATCTTTAGCAAATTTCCCATACCTCGGCTGGGAACGATACTGCTGGCCACCATGCTCAGGGACAGGGGTTATGAAGCCCGGGTTTTCGTGGAAGACATGGCGAATATTGATTGGTCAGTGGTTGAGCAATCTGACCTGGTCGGCATCTCAACGATTACTTCAACAGCACCAAGGGCTTACGCCCTGGCCGAAAAAATCCGGTCCCTGGGGATACCGGTAGTGATGGGTGGTCCCCACGTAACTTTTATGGCAGAAGAAGCCCTGGAGAAGGCTGATTTTGTGGTGCGAGGGGAAGGAGAAAAATCTTTTCTTGAACTTATTGCCCACCTGGAAAAAGGCCAGCCCAGTCTTTTTAGCATCAAAGGACTCTCTTACCGGGAAAAAGGTATGAACAAAGTTCACAACCCACCGGCCGAGTTCATCCAGGACCTGGACAGTCTGCCAGCACCAGACTTTTCGCTCGTACACCGCTCAAAGCCAACCCATATCTATCCCATTTCTACTTCCCGGGGCTGCCCATACGGCTGCCGTTTTTGTTCGGTCATCCAGATGTTCGGAAGGAAATACCGCTTTAAGTCGGTCGGAGCCACAATCAAAGAGCTGAAGCTTGCGGGGGAGGTTTCTAGAGCCACCAAATTCATCGTTGACGATAATTTTGCCGCCGATACTCAAAGAGCTAAAGAAATTCTCAGAGGAATTCTGGCGGAAAGGATAAAAATGACCTGGTCCACTCAGGTTCGGGTTGATGTGGCTAAGGATAGAGAACTGGTGCGGTTGATGGCTGAGAGTGGCTGTCACACTCTTTATATTGGCTTTGAATCCATAAACCCGGCAACTCTTCAGGCTTACAACAAAAAGCAGGGTCTGGAAGACATCATCAACTGCATAAGAACGATCAAAGATTATGGTCTCCATATCCACGGAATGTTTGTGCTGGGGGCAGATACTGACACGGTAGAAACTATCCGTCAGACAGCCGATTTTGCAACCAAACACCGGATTGATACAGTACAGTTTATGATTTTAACTCCGCTTCCGGGAACGCCGCTTTATTTTGACCTGGCGCAAGAAAAAAAGCTACTCCATACCGATTGGAGCAAATACGACGCTCATCATGTCGTATTTAAACCCGCTCTGATGACTCCAGCAACTCTTCAGATTGAAACTTTTCGGGCCATGGCCAGATTCTATTCCTGGAAATACATTTTGAGGCATCTGGCCACTTTGCATTTTCGCTATGCGGCTCTGGGGCTTTTCGGCAAGACCACCATCCGCCGGTTTCTGAAGAGCTGCGCGGCTGAACTTCAGCAACTCGGTTTTCAGAACTCTAATTCCAGTGCCCTAAAACAGGAAATATAATACTCATTCACCCTATTCATCGGGCAAAGGTGTTTTCTGTCCTTCGATTTCAATTTTTTACTTCTATCCGAGATATTTCCTGAGATCGTTCTTCTCACAGAAAAATCAGGAAACTTAGCTTGTTTACATTTGCTTCTTACCTCTCTCCTGCTAAAAATTTGAAAAGATGAGCCATCTGAGCTATCTTTTTACTATTAAAAGGCCAATGGAAACCATCTACTGGATCCTTGAAGCCACGGGACACAAAAAATTCCCATATCGGGTCAGGATAACCCAGGGCGAAGAAAACCTGCTCTGCCTGCGTGTCCAGGACCGCTGGCCCGGTACTAAAGGGCATATTTTTTGCCTGCGCGAAGATCCGCAGGGTTTACCCAACCCGGCTCAGGAAATTGAACACGTGCCCGTTATCTCCATAAAGCGGTATGGAAAAAGGCTGGCTATCATACTTGACCGAGCCATTAACAAACGCTGTGAGTTTCTTTTCCTCAAGAAAAAATACAAACAAAAAGAAGGAGAATATGAACAGATTTTCTGGCGTACCAGAAGCAATTTGATTCAAAGAAGAATCAAAGTCAAGCTTACCACTCAGGGTTCACCACGATTGCGCATCGCCATTGATAAAAACGAACGCTACCCTTGGAGCTTTCCGGGCTGCATGGTAGAGCGTAAAAACCTGCCGGTTGGTGATTATGCTCTTGTGTCAGAGAATGGGCTTCGCGCCGTGGTTGAACGAAAGACGTTTGAAAACCTAATCAGTGAGTTTGGGCACATGCCGCTTCTACATCAGACTCTCGGCGAACTGGAAGCCTATCGCTATTCAGCCCTGGTCATAGAAGCCAATTATTCTGATTTTCTTAACCCGAAAAAGTTAAGGTTTTATTCTCCAGCCTTTACCTCCAGGGCCCTGGCAGAGCTTCAGGCCCTCCATCCGGATCTGATTATAACTTTTGCCGGCAGCCGCAAATTAGCCAGAGAATGGACCCTGAGATTTTTTTCGGCCATCATGGCTCATGATACAGACCAGTTGCCAGCTGCCGTGAACGAAGCTGTGAATAAATATGAGCTGCCATTAGATTTCAAGGGAGGTACTTATTTTGATCTCAGGGAAAAAGTGTTAAAAGAACTGCCAGATGAATTCTTAAAAAAAGATCTGTCTCAACATTTTATCGAGCCAGAACTTAAAACCTTAAAACGAGTGCTGACCGACCTGGAAAAAGAAGGTTTGTTGAAAAGCTTCAGGGCTGGCCGAAACAAGTTCTGGGTAAAAATACAGAAATTAGAAGAATCCGATTTTGATGATAAAAAATAAAGAACATAGTTCAAGCCGCATTATCTGTGCCCTTCTTTCCTCTTTTTGTTATAATCAGGCTGAAGCNCCTGGAGGTTAAAAATGCATATCAGGTTAGCCTATGGTCGAAAAGGGTTGAGCCTTGAACTACCAGATACCGCACCCGTCACTGTCATCGAACCGGAATTTGTCCCTGGCCTGAAAGATGAGCGGGCCGCACTGGCCGAAGCTTTAAATTCTCCTTTAGGGTCTCCCCCGCTTTGCGAACTGGTTCGCCCATCTGACACCGTAGCTATAGTCTTCAGCGACCTGACCAGGCCGATGCCCAACGACCGGGTGCTGCCGGTGCTGCTGGAGGAGTTAAACCAGACCGGAGTGCCAGATGACCACGTTGTTCTGGTTAATGCCCTCGGCACCCACCGTCCCCAGACTGAGGCAGAACTAAAAATGATGCTGGGAGAAGCCGTAGTTAATCGCTACCGCATTGTTCAGCACAACGCCTGGGATGAAACGACCATGGCTCCGGTCGGGAAAAACCGCGCCGGCCGAACAGTTCGGGTCAACCGCACTTACCTTGAGGCTTCTGTGCGGATTCTAACCGGCTTTATAGAGCCTCATTTCTTTGCCGGTTTTAGCGGCGGCCCGAAAGCTGTTCTGCCCGGCATTGCCGATGTGGACAGCATTCTGGATAATCACGGAGCAACTATGCTGGCTGACCCTCAGGCTACCTGGGCAGTTACTGAAGGCAATCCTCTCTGGGAAGAAATGCTGGAGATTGCCCTGCTCACTAAACCGACCTTTTTGCTTAATGTGACTCTGAATCAAGCTCGCCAGATTACCGGTGTTTTTGCTGGCGATTTAGTTAAAGCCCACCAGGCCGGCTGCGCCTTTGCTCGCCGGCACGCCATAAGAAAAGTGCCTCAGCCGTTTGATATCGTCATCACCAGTAACAGCGGCTACCCGCTGGACCTCAACCTTTACCAGGCTGTTAAAGGAATGTCGGCCGCCGCCCGCATCGTCAAGCCGGGTGGCGTGATCATCATGGCTGCCGAGTGTTGGGATGGCCTTCCCAACCACGGCGAGTTCAAGCGGCTGCTGTGGGAGGCCGGCTCATCCGAAGAAATCCTGGCCCGGATAATGACCCCGGGTTTCCGCTGCCACGACCAGTGGGAAGCTCAGCTCCTGGCCCAGATAAGGCAAAAAGCCCGCGTCTACCTTTATACCGACGGACTGACGGAAGAAGAAATACGGCGGTCACACCTTCTTCCCTGCTCTTTAATCGAAGAGACCGTGAAAGAACTCCTTCGCTCCAACCCGCAGGCTACTATTGCTGTTTTGCCGGACGGGCCACAGACTGTTCCAACCGTGGCCGGCTGACCTTTTCTTTGCTAAAAGTAGCTCTGATTAATTAACTATTCTGTCCTGTCAGGAAAAATGGAAGTAAATATAATATTGAGGTTTTACTATCCCTTCTATTTTTTAGCCCACTCTTTGACTGAACCACCTACATCAGAAAAATTCTAGAATAGAAATCAATTTCGCGTCATAAGAGTATTATGATGTCCACCGTTTATTGATTATTCCCAGACTTCCTCTGGCGAACGGGGCATAAATGACGGCCTGGGTTCAGAAAGCTTTTTCTCCAGCTTATTCCAATCCGGTGGGTTCACCCCCAGCAGATGACGCACAAAGAAATCATTTCTCTTCCGTTCGCCAAAGGCGCCGCCCGAACCATGATTGGCTCCCGGCACCACCACCAGCTCAAAATCTTTGCTCGCTTTAATCAGGGCATTGACCACCTGATAAGTAGTGGCCGGGTCCACGTTGGTATCAAGCTCCGGAACAAGCAACATCAATTTGCCTTTTAGACGATGAGCATTGACAGTGTTGGAAGAAGCTTCATATTCAGGTCCAAGGGGCCAGCCCATCCACTGTTCATTCCACCATATTTTATCCATGCGGTTATCATGGCAGCCAGCCGCAGCAAAGCCAGCTTTGTAGAATTCAGGGTGGAAAAGCAGACCAGCCATGGCGTTCTGCCCACCGGCCGAAGTTCCGTATATGCCCACCCGGTTAATGTCATAATAATGATACTTCGCCGCCACCGCTTTATGCCAGAGAATTCGATCAGGAAAACCGGCATCTTTAAGATTCTTCCAGCAGACATCGTGAAAAGCTTTTGACCGATTGCTGGTGCCCATGCCGTCAATCTGCACCACGATAAACCCCAGCTCAGCCAGTGACATCATCTGGTTCCAGGCAAAAAAACTTTTGGGCACAAAAGAGCTGTGGGGACCGGCATAGATGTATTCAATAACCGGATATTTCTTTTTCGGGTTAAAATTGGTTGGCCTGATAATGATTCCCCAGATATCAGTTTTTCCGTCCCGGCCTTTAGCCACAAACGGTTCAGGTGTCCGCCAGCCAGCTTTTATCAAGCCGGAAATATCAGCTTTCTCCAGCTCCATAAGTACTTTTTTATCTTCCACCCGTCTGAGCTGCATCACCGGTGCCATATCCACCCGGGAATACAGGTCAACGTAATACTTAAGATCAGGAGATAAAGTAATGGTATGGTTAGCATCTGTCTCGGTGAAACATTCCAGCCCGGAACCATCAAAGTTAACCCGGTACAGGTGGAGGAAATAGGGATCTTGACTCGGATACATACCGCTTCCTAAAAACCACACCTGTCGCCGTTCTTCATCTACCCGCTCAACACTCCGTACCACCCACTCGCCTTTTGTGATTTGATTTTTAACCTGACCCGTCTTCCCATCATAAAGATAAAGATGATTCCAGCCATCCCGCTCGGACATCCAGATAATTTCGCAGCCATCATTCAGGTCATAACGAAACTTCTTGCTGGAATAACAGAAAAAAGTAGAGCTCTCTTCGTTTATCAGGACCCTGGTCTGTCCGGTCGCGCCGTCCACTTCAATGACTCTATAAACCTGGTGCCCGCGCTGGTTGTATTCAAAGGTAAAAGCCCGGCTGTCTTTGCGCCAGGCAAAATTAGAAAGCTCGTAGGGATTGGGGAATAAGCTGTTTTCGACGTTGATTTGTTTTTTACTTTCCACCAGAAAAAGCACTGGTTGGGGTATATCCAGAGGGTCACCTGGCTTGGTATAACCGAGTGAAAAATATTTCGGCTGTAACTGGTCAGCTGGTGATGAATCTATGTATTGAATTTTCCGGTGCAACCCCGGCCGGAGGCGAACAGCCAGAAGTTTTTTAGAATCCGGAGCCCACTGGATGGATTGGAAAGTATAATAATTTCCCTCATTACCATCCCAGCTGAGCGGAAATTCCTCTTTGCTTTCTAAAGAGCGAAGCCAGACGTTGTAATTTCGGATGAAGGCTTCCCATTTTTTATCCGGAGAGGCTTTACTTTCCGTAGAAACCGCCTGGGCCTGGGGTCCCCCCACATCCTGCCAGCCATCCCTCAGTCGTGGACGGGCCGGGCCGATTTTTTTAAGTTCATAGGTGGCCAGGTCAACCCTCCAGACTGAATCCCTGAATTCAAATTCAATAAACTTTTCGTTTTCCACAAAATTCAGACTGCGGAAAGGAAGAGTTTTAGCGGTAAATTTTTCTCCAGTTTCTTTATTCAGGGCTGCGGCCAGTTTTTCGTGGTCAAAGGCTGGTGATTTGCTCCCTTTTTCTACATCCACCAGCACAAATTCCTGCCCTCCTTTAACTGCTTTTCGATACCAGAAACGTGGAGTCTTTTCTATCCAGACCGCTCGTTCGGGAGCGTTAGCCACCTGACTCTCATATTTTTCTCTAAGGGCAGCCGCCCTTTCATAATCTTCAAGTTTTCCCTGGGCCAGGAGAGAAGTCAAAGAGGAAAATAGGAAAAAAACGATTAACACAAGAAATTTACAATTTTTTCTCATGATACCTCCTGAAGCTTTGAACAAAAAAAATCTAAACCATTCGAATCATAATTTCTTAACGCTTAGCATTATCCTAAGAGCCCCACGAGATTTTTATTGTTTATATCGGCTTTAAATTGTCAAGAGAAATGTAATATATCAGATATTTAGCAACGACAGGATTTGTTAATAGTTTTATTGTTAAGAAACGAGAACAAATAAAATTTGGGATTGAGTATTGTGAGTTTTGAGTCCTCTGTTTTCAGCCACCGCCCATCATCGGAAAAAGGGCTATTACCGCACCATCCTCAATCCTGGTCTTGGCAAGATTTTCTGGAGCTACTACCGAGCCATTGATCATAACCACCACCTGCGCTTTAAGCTGGTCATCCTGAAATATCTCAGCTTTCTGCTGCGGAGTCTCGATCAGCCGCTTCAAAAGTTCAGCCAGGTTAAGACCATCTTCGAGCACCAGTTCCCTTTCTCGCCCCCCGAACAATTCTCTAAAATAAGCAAAAAATTTAACCTTGATTTTAATCATCTATTCCATCCTGACTGATCTTCAGATTCAGATTCAATCTCTTTTTTGATTTTAGCAGAGTTTTTAAGCGGTGCCACCTCATTCTATTTTAAAATCATAAAAAATTGTCTATTGCTACTCCAGAAAAAAGCTAATAAAATTCATTCTTAGCTGGCCTGAATTGCCTTCGAAAGGATTTAGCTGATGGCAAAAAAGTTATGGTTCAAGATGATTGGGCTTCTAACTATATTGTTCGCCTTCCTTGGCTGTGCGACCATTGGTGACATCACCTCATCTATGGTTAATCTGCAAAAACTCCAGTTTAAGCTTGACTCGGTCCAAGAATTTTCGCTGGCCGGTATAACCCTCAGTAACAAAAGCAGCCTAAAGGACTTTACTGTTCAGGAAGGCATAAAGCTGAGCCAGTTATTAAACTCAAAAAAGTTTCCGGTCGAGTTTACTCTTAACATTCTGGCTATCAACCCGAACGATGGATCAGGAAATAAGATTAAGACCACTGCCACTTTAAGCGGATTAGACGCTCGACTCCTGATTGACGGACAGCCCACCGTTTACGGTGATCTGACCAGCCCGATTGAAATCCCGGGAACCGGTGAAGAAATTATAATTCCGCTCCGGATGAGCTTGGATCTCTATGAATTTTTCAGCAACCAGGGTCCAGAGAAGCTGCTTGAGCTGGCTCTGGCTATTGGAGGCAAGAACGGTAGCACCTCTCGGCTGGCGCTTGATGTTCAGCCACGGGTGACCACACCTTTCGGTGAAATAAAATACCCTGGCCGAATCACCATCGTGGATAAAGAATTCCGTTAAAAAAATGGTGATTGAGTACTCCCGCTCTTAACGGATGAAAACTTCCATATCGCCACCGGCTAAATTTACAGGCCGCCCCTGAGCTCCGAGGGCCTGAACCGAGGAAATCACCACTCTTGTTTCCCCTCTGGCTAAAGCTTCAAACACCAGCGTGGCCAGGTTACCAGATTTGATTCCAGCTGCTGGCGAAGGTGAGGAAAAACCAACTACTGCTGTTCCGGAGGGAGCTACATTCTGCAAAAACGAACCCCGCCCTCCAAACCGGGCTACCAGTTCCCCCGGCTGAATTTCCCTGAGCCGGAGTAGTTTCGGGTCAAAACTAAGATTCAGGGAAAGAGAAGTTATATCAGCAGGCGAATTGACCACCAGGTTTACATTAAGGGTGGACCCAACTGGAACCTCGGCCCGGCCCGGCAAAAATTCTACTGTGCTCATTCCAGAAGCTTCAGCCAGCTCTTCAGGGGTTAATTCCTCTTCCGGGATGACCTCAAAACTCTCGGGAAATGATTCCTGAGCGGTGACAAAACTCAGGGCTTCATTGTCAATCCATAAGGGCTTGCCATCTTCATCAGTTATTGGCATGGTCCTGATGATATGGGGGGTTATAGTCAGGATAACATCGGTCTGTTCCAGAGTCCGGTCGGTACTGGAAAACAAACTGCCCAGAACCGGAAGGTTCTTCAACCCAACCACACCTTTCAACGATTTCCTTTCCTCATCCTTAAGCAGGCCAGCCAGCAGATTAGTTTCTCCGTCTTTTAACCTGATTATATTTTTTACTTCTCTAGTCGAAATTATAGGAATATCAGCAATCCCGGTTCCGCCGATGGAAGTGATGACAATTTCCAGCTCCAGGGTAACTTCATTTTCCTGATGAAGACGTGGTTTAATTTTTACTTCTATACCAACATCCTGATAGGTGTAAGAAACGATCGGTTGCTGGCTGACCCCACCAGCGGCAATTGGCGAAAAGGTCGTCTGAGGAATCGGCACTTTCTGCCCGACCAGGTATTTTATTTCCTCCGAATCCACTCCCCTCAGTCTGGGCTGGGCAATGACTTTGGTGTCGGAATCGGTTTCCAGAAATTGCAGTAACACCGAGGGCAGAGTTATCTGAAAATTGCCGGCCTGAGAAAAATTAATTCCTTCAAGGGGCAGCCATCCGCTTTCGGGAAACTCATTGCCACCGCTGTATCTGATTCCGGCATAGCTCTGGCCAAACTGGGTTCCAAGAGTCTGCAGTTTCCTTCTTGAGACCTCCATTATTTCGAGGTCAATTACCACTTCTCCCTTGGGCTTGTCCCAGGCTCTCAACAGCTTTTCAGCCAGAGCCACTATTCGGGGATTATCACGCACAGTTAGCGAGTTCCGGCTCTTGTCAACGATAATGGTCGGTGCCTTGTACTGGGTTCTCAAAACAGAAATCAGCTGACTCTGAACATCCTGGGCATTGATGTTGGAAAGGTAGAAGGTTTTGATGGCATTCAACTCATACTGATTTCTTTTGGTAGGATTGTCAGGAACTATTATTACCGTTTTTTCGTCGATTATCCGGTAAAAAGCCCGGCCAGCCAGACAGAGAGAATTTAAGGCCTGCTCCAGGTTCATCTCACTGAGATCAACCGTTACCGGCAGGTCGCGGAACTGTTCATCAAAAAGAAAATTGATACCAGTAAATTTACCCAGAGCCTGAAATACGGCTTTCAAAGAAGCATCGGTAAACCGCAGTTTGAGCTTTTCTGGTGAATACTTTAACTTAACCGGTTGTTCAATCACCACTTCTTTCGGCTTTTCCTCAACAGGGGGTTTCAAGCCAGCTACCCTTCGGTATTCCTCAAGGACCAATCTGTTGGTCGGATCATAAAAAAGAGCCTTTTTGTATTCTTCTAAAGCTCCATCTTTATTTCCCTCAGACATAAGCTTTCTGGCTCTCTCCACCGCCTGGCTGGCTGCCCCAGCCTTGGCTCGGAAAAGAGCTAATCGGTAGACTGACTCCTTAGGGTTTTCAATCATAGCCTGCTCATAGTATTTAATAGCCTCATCGTAGTTTTTATTCATTTCTGCCTGAGTACCCAGCTTATAGGACTGACTGAAAGTGGCGCAGGCTAAAAAATTTATCAGGAACCAGCCAAGAAAAAACCAGTGGATTTTTCCCGGGCCAATTTTATTCATGGAAATTCTCCTTTATTCTTATCTTTCTGGAATTGCCCTGACTATCCCGCAAAATGATTTCTTCTTCTGTAATTCTTGCCAGGACAATTCCCGCAATTAACTCCTCACCTTCAGCCAGGGCTAAAGCCTGCCCGTCAACCAGGATAAGAGCCAGTCTCTTCTGCTTGGAATTTATGATTCCCTGACAGCTCAAGTTAAGGCTTTCCAGCAAGGAACCTGTTTCAAGCTCATCTAATCCCCCCGCATCTTCAAAGGCTTCAGTCGCAGCCTGAGCGGGGAACTGAGGCATTCCACCAGACTGAAAAGCCGCAAGTGATGGTTTAAAAATGTCCCGCCTGGCGATAGCCAGAGCCGGATCCAGCAGAGGCATTAGTTCTTTTTTTATCAAAGACAGACCTTCTGCCTTTTTAGCTTCATTCTGCTTATCTGAGCCGGCCGGAATGGTTTTTCCCTGAATCGAAATCAACTGCAGAGAAAAAAACAGCACCCAGAGACTTATCAGAAAAATCAGAATTGTTCTCCGGTCTGACTTATTTTTACTCATGATAAAAACCTGAAACAGTCAATCTTAATTCCAGCATACCGGAAATATTATCTATTTTTTGAAAATTGAGCTGATCCAGTAGAAGAAACCTGGGCCAGGTCTCCACCTGATAAAGAAATCTCTTGAGCAGCGGATAAGAAATTCTGAAATTGAATGAGGCCGAGAGCTTTTTTAGGGCTTTCCGGCTGGTTTCATCATAATTATAGCTAATGGGCGGAAGAACCACCCCAAGCTGCTGAAATACTCGTCTCAAATCCTGCCTGAAGGTTTCAAGACTGTCTTCCCCAGAATAAAAGAGGTTCTTTTCAAAATAGTCTAAATCTTCAAGAGTTGCCCGCCAGCTTAAAAATTGAGTTCTGACGCTTTGAATCTGTTCGACCGTTCTGGAAAGTTCTTTTTCCAGAAAAACCGCTTCCTGTCTGACTGCCTTCAGGCGGAATGACCAGTAAAAAAGAGAGCAGGCTAAAACGAGTAGCAGGACTCCAGCAGCGATGAAAAGCTTCGAAACCAGCTTTCTTTCGCCCGGACTTAGAAATTCACTTAGTTTCTGCATATCTAAAACTCATCTCCACCTGAAATTTGCCATCCTGAAAAGCCTCATTCAGGATTTTTATTTCACTGAAACCCTGAAGCTGAAAATTCTTAACCAGGTTGGTCAGGTCGTCGCGGCCGGTAAGCCCAATTCTCACCCTGAATTCTGTCCCCGAACCTGAAACGGCCCCGGTCGGACTCAAAGAAATCAGAAAACTCTGAGGGAGTAGCGCTTCCTCCAGCCTGCTGAAAAACCTTACCCAGGAAAAAGCTTTTTTTTCAAGCAAACCGTTTATCTCCTCTACCAGGGGCTGATGTTTTTTCCTCAGGGTCTCTACTTTCTGGTTTAATTCCCGGTTTTCAGCGCTCAGGGCTATTTTTTTCTCACTCAACACCTGGTTTGAGCTTTTCAGTTTCTTAAGCTCAGAGAGACTACTCCAGTTAACCAGCACCAGCCCAATCAGACCTGTAATCAGAATAATCACCATCAAAATAAATTGCAGCCAGAAAAGCCGTCGGTTTCGACGGGGCTCGGTGGCCAGGTTCAAGAATATATTAAAGTTCCTGAAAGATTGATGGTTGGCCATCATTGCCCCCCAATGAGTGGAGCAACCCCCGGATTTTCAGTCATAATTTCCCTGACCTCCTGCCTGAGCCTGTTCTGAATTTCCAGCTTCAAGCGGTTAGAATTATCCAGTCCGGACCGGAGATAGATTAAAACCTGTTTCTTTTTAAATTTTTCTTCCAGAAAAGAAACCGTGTTTTCAACTTCCCTTAGAACTGTTTCCAGATTTTCCGCCTCCCCGGGCCAGAGATGTTTTTGGCGGTAAAGATAAGGGCTGGTGTCGAGAACAACAATCAGGCTAAGATAATCAAGGTCCACGTCAACCACCAGGACATCATCAGCTGCCAGGCCGTAACTGCTGACCAGGCTGAAAACGGAGAGTGAGGGAATAGTCAACTTGCCGGGCTGGAGTTTTTTTCTCTTCAAAAATCTTTCGTACTCCTTGACCACCTGGTTCCCGGAACACAGCACCATTATCCTCTTTTCCTGGCCTGAATTAAAAGTCTGATAGGAATAACGAATTTGGTCCAGGGGCTGGGAAAGCTGCCGGTCCAGACGCCATTCCACAAACCTGGTAATCTCCGACGGACTCATCAGGTTGCCTTCCAGATTGAAGATAAATACCCGGCTGCTCATTTCGGGTATCAGCAGAGTAACTGAATTCCCTTGAGGTCTAAACTCATCAAGCGCTTCATCTATCAACTTTTCAAGCGCTTCCGGGTCTTTTAAGTTTGGCTGAAGAAGATGGGCTTCAATCAACCCTGCTGGAATTCTTTCTCTTTTAAAAAATTCTTCTGAAATGGAACCTTCCGGTTTAGTCTTTAAAAAAGAGAAAAAGGAAGGAGACATCTGGATGATGGCCGCCGGTCGGGGCTGTTCCAGAAAAAAGGCAGTTATTTTTTTCTTCAAACCCATCTTCCTTACTCAACAAAAGTTACTTTGTTAAGGTCTTTGAGACTGGTAATTCCGGCCAGAACTTTTTCCAGGCCAGCCTGGCGCAGAGGTATCATTCCCTCTTCCTGAGCTTTCTTCTTCACTTCAGACAGAGGTTTCCTGGCCAGAATCATCTCCCTGATGTCATCTGAAAGCTCCAGCAGTTCGGCAATGGCTGTCCGACCTTTATAGCCGGTCTGATTGCAGTCAGAACAACCTCTTGGTTCGAAAAAAATGACCTCCCGGTATTGATCCGGATTTAGACCCGAAAGCTCCAGGGTTAAATCATCATAGCGAACTGAAGCCTTACACTTAGGACACAGAACTCTGACCAATCTTTGAGCCAGGATGCAGTTTAAGGCTGAAATAAAACTGTAAGGGTCAACCTGCATATGGAGAAAACGGCCAATGACATCAAAAACGTTGTTGGCATGGACGGTGGTAAAAACCAGATGTCCGGTCAGAGCTGATTGAATAGCAATCTGAGCCGTCTCGGGGTCACGGATTTCCCCCACCATGATTTTATCCGGGTCATGACGCAGAATGGAGCGCAATCCCCGGGCAAAGGTCAAACCTTTTTTCTCGTTTACTTGAATCTGAGTGATGCCTTCTATCTGGTACTCAACCGGGTCTTCAATGGTGATGATTTTGTCCTCGGGAGATTTGATTTCGGTCAGAGCCGCATAGAGAGTGGTGGTCTTGCCGCTTCCGGTTGGCCCTGTTACCAGGATCATACCGTAAGGCTGATAGATGTAGCGGCGGAATTTTTTCAGCACATAGTCAGAAAAGCCCAGCAGGTCCAGCCGGAGCTCGGCAAAAGCCTCGGTAATCATCTCTTTGTCGAGGATGCGGATAACCGCATCTTCGCCATAAATGCAGGGCATTATAGAAACCCGAAAATCAATGGTCTTGTCTTTGATTTTAAGCCGAAAGCGTCCATCTTGAGGAACCCGGCGTTCGGAGATGTCCAGTTCTGACATAATCTTAATACGGGAGATAATAGGCGATTGAAACTTGCGGTCTATCGGTTCCATGGCATCGTTCAGAACCCCGTCAATACGGTACTTGATTCGGACAAAGTTTTCCTTGGATTCAATGTGGATATCGCTGGCACGCTTCTGAACCGCGGTGAAAATGATGGTGTTGACCAGTTTGATGATGGAACCATTCTGCTCGGTCAGTTTTTCTATGGTGATAACGTCTTCTTCTTCGCCGGTTTCGGTCTCCACCACCTGACGGACAAAGCTTTCGGTGGCTTCTTTCAACACCTGAACGGCTGTCTCACTCCGGCGGAGGGCTTCCTGAACCGCTCTTCTGCTGGCAACATAGACTTCGACTTTCCGCCCAGCAAAGGCTTCTATGGAATCCACCGCTGAGAGGTCGGAAGGGTCGGCCAGAGCTATCTTTAAGACCCGACCATCATCACTCAATGGCACAAAATTATACCTATAGAGAAAATCAACCGGAAAAGATTGAATCAGCTCCCGGTCCAGATTCTGGCTGCTGAGGTCTATATAGGTAACATGGTACTTTTCTGCCAGTTTTCTAGCTTCCAGCTCTTCGGCCATCAACAGACCGTTGGTTTCACCCTTTGGCAAGTCGCCTCCTTCTGCTCATCTGGTAACTCTGATTATGTTAAATATCGGCAGATAGATAGAAAGAATCATGGCCGCTGCCACCAGACCGATAAAAATGATTATTACCGGCTCAATCAGAGAAACCAGCGTCTGTATTCTATCACGCAAACGTTCATCATAAAAGTCAGCCACCTCAGTTAGCATCCCGGGCAGGTTGGCTGAACTTTCTCCAATTCTTATCATATCAAGGGCCAGCTGGGGAAAAACTCCAGTTTTGACCAGCGAGTCGTACAGGCTCTCCCCGTTCTTAAGGCTTTCGGCCACAGTTTCCAGTCTGAAGGAAATAAAGCGATTGGGAACCGAAAGGCCAGCCACCGTGACCGAGGAAAGCAGGGTTATGCCGGCTTCCAGAAGAAGCCCCAGGGTCCGGCTGAAGAGGGCTGTGGCTGAGTCCTGAATCAAAAAGCGGGCAAAAGGCAGTTTTAACTTTATCCGGTCCCTAAAAAGAATAAAGCCCAGCCTGTTTTTCTGACTGAGGTAAATCAGGATTAGTACCAAAACGAGGAGAACGAACCAGGGCAAGTTTTGCCTGAGAAAAATAGCCGTTCCCAGCAGCCAGCGAGTCATAACAGGGAGCTCGGCACCAAAATCAGCGTAGAAAGAAGCAAAGCGAGGCAGTACCAGACCGACCAGAATACCTATTAAAATTGCTGAAAATATGACCAGCAGGGTCGGATAAAGGAGAGCTGAGCGCACCCGGCTTCTGGTCTGATTGACAACCCGAGCATACTGAATGTACCTGGATAAAGATCCCGACAGATTTCCGCTTTTTTCCCCGGCCATTAAGGAAGCGGTATAAACCTTGGAAAAAAGTGCTTCAAAAGGGGAAAAAGCTTCAGAGAGGGCTTTTCCCCCGCGGACCTCAGCTTCAACTTTTCTAATGATATCAAGTAAATAAGGATTTTCTATTCGCTTTTCCACCAGTTCTAAACTTTTAAGCACCGGATAACCGGCTTTTAGAAGAGCCACCAGCTCCTGGTTAAATAGAATGAATTCAGACGGTTTTACCCGATGACCTAATAGCCGGAGCCGGGACAATTTTATTTCTTTTTGAACCGATAGAACGCAGAAACCTTCTGCCTCCAGACTCCTGCGGCATTCTTCCAGTGAGGGAGCCTGAATAGTTTCTCTGACCAGACGGCCATCGGTGGTTACAAAGCGGCACTGATAAGCAGGCATTTCAGCTCTCTTTTTTGCCTTTACTTGATTATCTTAAGTTAGTGTTTTGAATCTGTCAATCAAACTAAGTCAGAGCAACCGACTTGGCTCACCTGATTGCCACTTTACTGAACTTAAACTGGCTGAAAAAGTTTCCTTCTCAGAAGTTTATTCTTTTGACTTAGAGCTCTGGCCACAGGGGTTGCAGCCAGCTACTTTACTGGGCGAGCTTAACCCGAGCCCGGTTATCCGGATAAAAGTACCCCCCTGAGCCTCCTGGCTGAAACCAGTTCTCATCTGATTGGGTTGGCCAGAGAACCTTATTTAATAAAAAGGTTGACAGGGATTGTAATTATCAGTATTTATTTATTGCCATGGAGCGTGGTTGGACTAAAAAGAAAGGCAGAAAATTCTTCTGTCTCTTCCTGCAAATTATTATTTTAGCCACTCTACTAATATCCGCGGCCGGCAGCCAGCAAAAAACCACTCAGGAAGAGCAAATCACCCAAAATCCGCCTGACCAGGCGCCACCTCAAGAAATTCAGAAGCCCAGGCTTGACTACATGAGCACTTTTCTCTCTCGGACAACCGGTCCGCTGGGCTTAAAAGAAGACCAGGAGTTTCGCCACCTCCTGAAACAATCAAAGGTTAAGTGGGCTATCAGGGCAGGAGTGCGTCACATTTTAAATTAATTTTTTTTGTATTGCCGATACAAAAATTTGGATTTAATACATTTTTTGGTATATTTTATTATTAGGGCAAATGAGAAGGCATATTTTATTCTTCCTGATGCTTTTCGGGGTTCTCATCCTGACAGTTATGGGCTTTATTAACATTTCCCGAAAGCTCTCCTGGAAGGAACCTTATGACGGAGTTACCTGGGTAGAAAGCCAGGGGGGCCTGATAGCGGCCCGAGTTGAAGAAAACAGCCCTGCCTACCTCTCCGGGATTAAGCCTGGAGACATCCTTTTTTCGATAAACAACACCCCTATCAAAAATAGAATAGAATACACCAAAATGCTCTGGCTGGTGGACAGGCTGGAGCAGAAAGCACTTTACCAGGTTGGCCGTGGCGGGACCATTCTTTCCCCGTCCTTTTACCTGGGAAAAAGAGGGGTTAGTTCCACCTACATTTACCTGATGCTCCTGGGCCTGACCACCCTGGCCATAAGCCTTCTGGTTTTTTTCAACACCAAAAGGCAATTTTCCAGACCTTATTCATTTTTCTATTTGGTTTCTATCGCTCTTTATTCCTTTTATGTGTTTTCGGCCACCGGCCAGCTGGATTTTCTGGATAGTCTGTTCTTCTGGTTGGACAAAATGGCCCTTCTGGCTTTTCCCCCACTACTTTTAAACTTCTTTTTTATTTTCCCTCAAAAGAAGAAAATACTTCAAAATAAAAGACTGGTTTCTCTAATCTACTTACCTTCGGTCCTTCTCCTCCTGGTTAACCTGATTTTTAGCTTTTATCTTGAGCCGGGATTGAATGAAACCCAGATAATAAATTTACAGAGAATGCTGGAAAAGGCGGAGCTGGCTCATTTCGCCCTTTATTGTCTTCTGGTCCTGGGATTGATAATCCACGACCTTATTTTCTGTCTGAATCCTTACATAAAAAACCAGTTGAAATGGATTGCTGGGGGCCTGGCTGTGGGCACCTTGCCTTTTGCCGGTTTTTATATAATTCCGTTTCTATTTGGGCGGCTACCTTCAGCTGTCGGGCAGAGCAGTGTTTTACTTCAGGCGCTTATTCCAATTACGTTGGCTTACTCCATTTCCCGGTACCGATTGATGGACTTTGAGGTCCTTTTCAAGAAGGGTACTACCCTGGTTATCTCTTTTACCCTGCTAGCTCTGGTTTACTTTCTGGTCAGCTCGCAAACCGAGCTTTTCTCAGAAAATAGATTAAATGCCATCCTCCTGGGACTGCTGGCCATAATTCTTGGAGCCACCCTGTTCACCCCGCTGTCGGAACTGGTCCAGACACTTTTTGACCGGGTAATTTACCGCCGAAGCTACGAATACCGCCGGACCCTGCTGATGATATCCAATGAGCTTAACCGGGAAAGAAATCTGTCCAGATTGAGCAACTTTCTGGTGGACACTATCTCTAAAGCCCTTTCTCTTAACAAAATGGCCATCTATCTGGCAAAAGAAGGGACCGAGGAAGAGTTATATCTCTTGAAATCCCTGGGGGACCTGGGCAGCGAGCTACAAAACCTGAGATTGACTCCGGTTGAAATAGAACAGCTCCAGAGCTCAGAGTTCATCACCTTTTATCAGCTGGAAGAGTCCGGCAATATGAATAAGCCATTCGGTTCTCTTATCCAGAAAGGTCTTTACAACATCTTACCCCTGAAACTGGAAAATAAGATTATGGGAATGATGGCTCTTGGCCTCAAGCTAGATGAGTCATACCTATCCGGTGAAGACCGGGAGCTTTTACGGACCATAAGCCCATCGGTGGCTCTGGCTCTGGAGAATGCCTATCTTTATAATCAGGAAATAGCCCGCTCCCAGGAGCTGCGGCGTCTTAAAGATTACAGTGACAACATCATAGAAAGCCTGACCGTGGGAGTGGCGGTTATTAACCAGAGCGGTCAGGTCATCGGCTGGAACCGGGTTCTGGAAAGACAATTTAATATAAAAAGAGAGCAGGCTCTCAACCGTCATCTCTCTGAAGTCATCGGAGAGGAGAACTTTATAGCCATCTTCCCGCCTAAAACCCAGGCTGAATACCAGTTGCTAAGCGAAATAGGTCTGTCCCTTCCATCGGGAGACAAAAAAATATTTGATGTGGCCAGAACTCCTCTTCTGGATAACCAGATGCAGGCCTATGGTACCATTATCGTGTTTGAAGACATCACCGAAAAAATCCATCTCCAGCAACAGCTCCTGACTTCCGAAAAACTGGCATCCATTGGTCTACTGTCCGCTGGCGTGGCCCATGAAATCAACACTCCTTTGACCGGTATTTCCAGCTATGTGCAGATGCTCCAGAAAAAGCTGACCGATGCTCACTACGTTCAAATCCTCCAAAAAATTGAGGCCCAGACCGAACGAGTCAATCGGATTATTAAGAATCTGCTCAACTTTGCCCGTAATCCCGCCGATGAATCCTTCCAGCGAGTTGACCTCAAAGACAGTCTGGAAGAAATCATTTCTTTGATAGACTACCGGTTAAAAAGTTTAAACATTCAGCTGGAGCTTAAGCTCAACCCAGTCATAATTTACGCCCAGAGAGAAAGACTACAGCAGGTTTTCATTAACATCATCCTGAATGCTCTTGATGCCATGCCGGGTGGAGGCCGTTTGATTATTGAAACCTACCAGAAAGATGATCTGGCCCTGGTTAAGATTACTGATACCGGGACCGGTATCAAGCCGGAACACCTGTCCAGAATTTTTGACCCCTTCTTTACTACCAAAGGGCTGGGTAAAGGAACCGGACTCGGGCTTTCAATTAGTTTTGCCATAGTTAAAGAGCATGAAGGCCAGATTCTGGTTGACAGCGCTGTTGGCAAAGGGACCACCTTTACCATCTTACTGCCGACCAATCTGGCGGATAAAAGCCGTCAGAAATTTCTACCTCGGGGAAGTAATCATGAAAGCTAATGCTTTTATTCATCTGATTGATGATGAACCGATTATTCATGACGTTCTCGGTCAGCTTCTGGAAACAGAAGGCTACCAGGTGGAAATTTCTTCTTCTGGGGAGGAAGCCCTGTCCAAAATGCAGGAACAAAAATATGACCTTATCCTGCTGGACCTGCTTATGCCTGGAATGGACGGACTCGAGGTACTTAAAAGTATAAAAAAAATCGACCCGGAATCGCTGGTGATAATAATAACCGCTTACGCTTCAGTCGAGTCTGCTCTGGCAGCTATGAAAATGGGTGCCTATGATTACATCCAGAAGCCATTCAAAAATGACGAGCTGCTAATGACCATCTCCCGGGCTCTGGAGCACCGCCGTCTGCAGGAGGAAAACGTCAGACTGCTGGATGAACTCAAGAGAAAATTCAGCTTCAATAACATCATCGGCAAGAGTCAGGCTATGATGAATGTTTTTGAGCTGATCAAAGCTGCAGCTCCTACCCGTTCAACTATCCTGATACAGGGAGAAAGCGGTACCGGCAAAGAGCTGGTAGCCAGAGCCATTCACCTTAATTCTGACCGGGCTCACCATCCCTTTATCGTGGTTAACAGCGGCTCGCTGCCACCAGACCTTCTGGAAAGCCATCTGTTCGGCCATGTCAAGGGTGCCTTTACCGGAGCGGTTTCCGACAAAAAAGGTCTTTTTGAAGCAGCTGATAAAGGGACGATTTTTTTTGATGAAATCTCTTCCATCAGCCTGGAAACCCAGGTCAAGCTCCTTCGAGTAATGCAGGACAGAGAATTCATGCGCCTGGGCGGAACCAAAACTATTAAAGTTGATGTCCGCATAATAGCAGCTACCAACACAGACCTGGAAGAGCTGATTGAACAGAAGGCATTTCGAAAAGACCTTTTCTACCGCCTCAATGTCATCAAGATTGAGCTGCCGCCGCTTCGGGAAAGAAAAGAGGACATACCGCTGCTGGTCAAACATTTCATTGACCTTTATAATCAGGAAAACAAAAAACAGGTGGAAGGAGTCAGTGAAGACGTGATGGGAATCCTGATGGATTACGACTGGCCCGGCAACGTCCGCGAACTCGAAAATATACTGGAGAGAGCCGTGGTTCTATGTAAATCCAAAATAATAACCAGAGAACTCCTGCCTCCATTCTTACTGAGCGGCAAGAGGATTATGTATGAGGAGTTAAGCACCAGCAACCTGAACCTGAAGGAGAAAACCACTGAATTCCAGAAAAGGCTGATTATGACCGCCCTGGAAAAAGCTGGCGGAGTGCAGAAAAGAGCGGCCCAGCTTCTCGGATTAAAACCGACTACCTTAAACGAAATGATCAAGCGTCTAAAAATTAACGCTCGCTTAAACCAGGAAAACTGAGTTTTGAATTGATCACTTCAAGTTATTTGAAATTACCAGGCACCAGGCGGTAAGGATTTATTTTTACTTTTTTCAGGCTTCCAGTGAACTCCAGTTCATAGCTTTTGCTGGCCGAATCAACAATCAGCAGATGACTGGTGACCCCACTGTCTGTTTCCAGAACTACCCGCAGAGGAAAAAGCATCGGTTTTTGAAGCTGCTTAAGGGTCAAAATCAGCTGAGAAGAGGCACCAGTCTGAACTACCTTTTTTTCAACTCTGATTTCCGGAAGCCTTTCCGAATAGAACCAGTCCTGGAAAAATTTCTTCAGGTCTTTTCCGGAAGCTTTTTCCAGGCTATACCGGAAATCGACCGTTCGGGCTTCTTTGAACTTATAATCCTGGTAAAAATCCCGGATCCCCTGAAAAAATATCTCATCACCCAACAAGTCTTTAAGCATAAAAAGAGCCAGGGCAGCCTTGTTGTAAACTATGGTCTGGTAGCTCTCAAGACTAATATGACTCAATCTTATCCCCAGTATGATTGGACCAAGGTTTGATTTTTTCCGAACCCAGGTTGAGAATTTTTTGATAATTTTCTCAAAATCTTTTTGGCCATATTTATCCTTGAGGTACAGCACTGTGGAAAATTGGGCCAGACCTTCTATGAGCCAGTTATCACGGTAGCTACCACGAGTCAGGCCGTGTCCCCACCACTGATGGGCAATTTCATGTGCCAGATAATACTCATTCCAGTAGGAAAGGTCTACCGGACTCTTGGGGTCAATTATGATGAGGTCCGGTCCCCTGGAAACAGGTAAATTATCCAGAATGACCAATCCCGGCGGAGCATGGCCACCATAGTTCAGCCAGTACCTTTGAACTACAGTTAACTGTTCATACGGAAAAGGTCCGAACAGCTCTTTATAAAATTCCAGAATACTCCGGGTTTCAGTCAGAACCTGCTTTTCCGGATGCCTCCAATCCTGAGTGGTGTAATGCTCAATGGTTATCCCATTTGTGAGTTTTCTGCCCCTGTTCAGTTTTCCAACAAAAAAGCTGATGTATTTTACCGGTATCTGACTTTCAAAAACAAAAACCGAGCTGCCCAGGTTTTCCAGCTCGGTCAGGTTGCTGGCCTCTTTTAACGAATACTGTTCAACAAGCTTACCGCTGGCCAGACACTGATAACCATCGGGGACAATCAACCTGAGCTTAAAAGTAAAATATTTTTCTCTGGCCGGCGCCGGATACCAATCGGTCGACTGGGTGAACAGGAAAGAATTGCTTACATAGGAAATTATAAGCCGGCTGTCTTCGGCTGTCCTCTGAGGAAGGACATCACTTGTTGGAGGCTGCGGAACAATTTTGCCCCGGTAGAAAATTCTCAACTGGAAATTCCGATCCCGGGAAACTCTTTCAGCCAGATAAACATACAGGTATTTTCTAAGACGGTCGCGGGTATGATAAAGCTCCCGGCCCATCTCATCCTCAATCTTGAGAATCTGGAGGTCAGGATTCAATCTGAGCTGGAGACTATCAATCCCTTCACTCAAAGACCTGAGATGAAGCCGGGCGGCCGCTGCCAGCTGGCCACCTTCAGGGCGATAGTTGAGTTCTATCTCGTAATGCTTAACTTCAAATTTTTCCCCAAACCTGACAAACATCCTTTTCTGACCTTCTTCCTGGGGAGAATAACTGTTAAGCAGTTTGGAGCGCGTCCGGTCAAAGAAAGAGATTTCCTCTTCAGCAAAAGGAGAATAAACGTAGGTGAATTCTCCTTTTTTAAGTGTCTTCATCTCCAGAACAGTCTCTTCTGACCGGGGCAAGAAAGTCAACAGTTCTCCGGTCAAGGAATTTTCCACAGTAAAAGAGCGAGAATAATTGCGGGAAAATATTGAGTAGACCTGATTGTGGGTTACTTCCTGTGAAACCTTACTTTCAGTTTGCTCAGAAAATTCATAGCTAAGGTTATTTTTGAAAAAAGCACTAGAACCTCTGACATAAACATACTCCAGAGGTTCCTCGAAATATGGTTTTTTAAACCTCCTCTGGAGCTGCCCTCTCTCCACCTCATCAGATGGCTTAAATTTAACTTGACCTTTTCCAATGATAATAAGGGCCGTATCCTGGTCAGGCAGATTGTCAAAGAAAATTTCTCCTTCAGAAAAGCTAACCTCTATATCTTTCTGAGTGAGGCGGATGTTTCTGGCTCTGAGGCTGCCCAATCCAGGAAACCTGAGACGGTAAAGTTCGGGCAGGCTACTGGAGACTGTCCTTTTATGAATGACCGCTCTTTCCCCTGCAACCTCATAAGTCATCTGCCAGATTTCAATAATAGCTGCATATTCGCTCTGAAAAAATACCTGGAAAAAAGCCCGTTTTTGGCCATCGGTTTCCTGGCTTTCACCGGCATAAAACAGCATAAGAGAATTCATTCGGTTTATTTCAAAATAGCGGTTCAGCAGAGATCTTTCAATGTCTCGAATTTCGGTAGAACAGCGGCTTAGATAATCATCTAAGTTTCTGCTTTCCAGAGCCTTTTTAATCTCCAGGAGGTAGTCTGGTATGACTCCTTGGCCTGATAAATTACCCCACCACGAGAAAAAAATCAGCAGGGTCAGGCCATAAGCCAGCCTCTTGATATTTACCCCAATCAGACCTCCTGAAGTTTTAATAAAATACACATATATATTATATACGAAAGAATTATTATTAACTCCTGTTGACGAATGAGCAAGTTTTATGCCGGGGGCAGGCAAAATGGGTTTTTTTTAAAATAGGGTGTTTCTGCCAGTTAGATTTAACCTCAGTTAGCTATTTTGGACAGGGCTTTATCCCTGTCTAAGATTGAGATGAAAAGTTTTTTTACATCTAAGGCTGAGGCTTGGGTTCCTCTTTCTCTTTCTTTTCTTTTTTCAGGTATTCTTCCCAGGTTACAAAGCTGTGGTAGAAAATGGCGTCTCCTTCATCAATACCCCGGGTTATTTCAGTGATATGAGAGGTGGTCGCTCCGAAAGCTTCAACCGCATAGATAACCGCCTTTTCCGGGTCAATATTGTTGCCGCAGGTGTAGATATCTAAAGCTCCATACCTCATTTCGGGCCAGGTGTGAGTGGAAATATGAGATTCCGAAATCACCACCACGCCACTTACACCGTTCGGCGGGAACTTACTAAAAGAAATAGACCAGACTTGAGCTCCGGCTATCTCTGCCGCCTTGACCAGAATCTGCTGGACTTTTTCCACACTCCCGATAATTTTCGGGTCACAGCCCGAAGCTTCAACGATGTAATGATGGCCGATGGTTGAATGAAACTCTTTGGTCATTCAATTCCTCCGCTCTGAATTATCAAATTGATTATGGCATAAATGCCTGGCATGTCAAATATTTTTACCAAAAAATTATACCGGAAGACGAGGGTCATTTTTCACTACATTTAACACCAGATGGGTAACCGTTCGCTCTATATGCTTCAGGCTCAGAATTTTCTTCACAAACTGATTTAGATCTTCTCGGTTGAGAAAACAACCGATAACAATTGAATCCCACTCGCCAGTTATATCATAAACTGCCACAACCCTTGAGTCGTCGGCAATCTTTTTCTGAGTGTCAAGGAGTTTACCTTCAGAGATTCTTAAACCGATGATGGCCATCAGCCCGAAACCAAAATACTCCGGCTCGAGCAGTGGGATGTATCCTTTAATCGCTCCACTCTGCTCCAGCTTTTTTATTGTCTGAATAACGGCCGGAACTGAAATTCCTGTTTCCCGGGCAATTTCTCTAAAGCTTTTTCGAGCATTTTTATTGAGACTGCTGACAATTTTTCTTTCATTCTCAGATGGCATCTTCCCCTCCTTTAATAATTATAAATTTTTTGACTATTTATATTGACAAATGAAATTTATTGGCCATAATTAATATTAAAATTTAAATTATAGAAAGCTTAAGCATTAACATTTGTGTTAGTCCCTAAAATTTTATAAAGGAGAACTTAAAAATGCAAGAAGAAATTCACGGTCTTTATGGTTTCTCCTCAGAAAGAGAGGTTCTGGAAACAGTCAACAACTCGAGCCTCAAAATCGAGTTTGTCAGGATTATGTTTACCGACATTCTCGGCCGCCCCATGGACTTTTCCATTCCCCGTTCTGAACTGGAAAAGGCGTTTTCGGAAGGTAAAGGTTTCGACGGTTCATCCATTGAGGGCTTTGTCAGGATTGAAGAAAGTGACCTGATAATAGTTCCTGACCCGAAAAGTTTCCGAGTTTTTCCCTGGACTTACACTGGCTTTGACCCCGGAGTCCACTGGCGAGAGGGAATCCTATTTGGAGACATCTATACCCCCAGGGGGAAGCATTTCAGTGGAGATAGCCGCTACGTCCTGAAAAGAACTCTGGAAAAGATGAAAACTGACTTCGGGTTTACCGATTTTAAGTGCGGTCCTGAAATGGAATTCTTTATTTTCCCTGATGACCAGACTCCGCTGCCTACCGACAGTGGCGGTTATTTTTTTTCCGGAAAACACGGGGAAATAAGGAAGGAGATTCAGCTTATCCTGAAAAAGATGGGTATAGAATCCGAATACGACCATCATGAGGTAGCTCACGGACAGCATGAAATCGACCTGAAGTACCAGAGCGCTCTGGAAATGGCTGACATCGTGATGATTTTCAGGTACATTGCCAAAAAAGTTGCCAGAATGCACAACCTTTATGTCACCTTCATGCCCAAGCCAATTACCGGTCAGAACGGAAGCGGAATGCATGTTCATCAATCCCTGTGGCGGGAGGGCCACAATATTTTCTTTGAAAAAGATGCTCCATATAACCTTTCCACCGAAGCCTGCCACTATATGGCTGGAATAATTTCCCGGGCCCGCGAAATTTGTTCGATTTTCAGCCAGTGGATAAATTCTTATAAAAGATTGATTGAGGGATACGAGGCCCCGGTTTATGTGGCCTGGGGCCAGAAGAACCGCTCGGCCTACATCCGCGTTCCTGAGTATCAACCGGGCAAAGAAAAGGCCACCCGGATAGAGCTAAGGTCGCCCGACCCCGGTTGTAATATCTACCTGGCCCTGAGCATCATGCTGGCCGCCGGACTGGACGGATTGAAAAACCGGCTGCCCCTTCCAGAGCCGGTGGAAGAAAATATCTATCACATGAGTCCCACCAAACAGAAAAAAACCGGTATTGCGGTCCTTCCCCGCAATTTAAGGGAAGCCATAAAGCTGACCGAGAAAAGCCAGCTGGTAAGAGACACCCTGGGTGATGAGCTCTGGCAAAAATTTCTGGCTAATAAATATAAGGAAATAGAAGATTACCTTAAAAACGTCCCAGAAGAATATGATAAACAGGTCAGCCCTTATGAAATAAAAAGATATCTGCCCATGCTCTAAACCAGGGCAGACCTGTCTCTTCATTTACCATTAATATTTTCTGGTAATAGCTATGGCCCTTCATTCTATTCTCTGAGATGGGAATAGTAAACCCGGTGAACCGTCTCGACCATGGCCCAAAAATTTTCTAGGGGAACATCAAGCTGTATATGGTGGGTCGGTCCAATAATCAGACCGCCGTTGCAGCCTACTGTTTTTAGCCTGTCAAGAACCTCCTGCTCAACTTCGGCCGGAGTCCCGAAAGGCAGGGTGTGCTGGAGGTCGAGCGTACCCCAAAAACACAGCCGGTCTCCGAATTCCCGCTTTAGCCAGGATGGGTCCATGCTCCCTGGTTGAACAGGATTCAGCACTTCAACTCCAATTTCAATCAGGTCCGGAATAATCGGATATATATATCCATCAGAATGGTAAGCCACCTTAACCCCGGGATTGATATTTTTTACTTCAGAAATGAGCCTGGCCATTCGAGGCTTCAAGAATCGTCGCCAGTGGGACGGGGAAAGCAGCATTCTGTCCTGCGCTCCGACATCATCTCCCAGCCAGACCATATCCACCCCTAAAGCTGTTAATTTTTTGGCTACTTCGAGGTGGTAGAAAAAAGGAATATCAAAAAGTCTTTCGACCAGCTCCGGGTTACGGACCATATCCAGCAGAGTTCGTTCAAAACCGCGAAGAGCCCAGGCTGTTTCGAAGATGGTAGTCACCACCACCCCCACTATCCAGTAGTCTTTTTGAAATTCTTTAAGAACTCTAATGACCTCGGTATAAAGCTCTGGTCTATGGGGGTCTGGAGCCCGGTAGGAAGTGAGGGCTTCGTCTTCGGCCAGCGGATGACCAAATATCTCCGTGTACCTTCCCCGACCAAACCTGGTTTCATACTCGACGTTTCTCCATCCAACTCCCCATTCGTCCACGTATGAGACTCCATCCTGGCTTAAGCTTTCGGTAGCATAATAAGAATTGGCCCAGCCTACCGAAGTCAGCAGCAGGTCGCAGCCAATTTTTCTTTCGAGCTGATAAGTGTTTCCGCCACCATGGGGGTTGTAATTTTCATCTTCCAGACCAAAAGACTTCCTCAGTCTGGTCGCAAATTCGGGAGTAAAACTCACCTGCAATGGACAGCGGTCAGGTTCCTCATGGTTTAAAGCCAGCTCCACTCTTTCTCTAGGCTTCATGTTTTTACTCTTTTTATATACTTTGCCAGAAAAAATTTTTCTTGACAAACATTTTTGGGTTTAGATATAAAAAAAATTGGTTTTATAGGGTTTAGGTTAAGAAGGAGTTATTCATTATTATCTTAATCTCTCACCCATATTTCTCTATCTACCATGGAGGGACAAATCTCTTTTTGAGACCAAGCCATTTTTTGTCTGCTTTTTTTCTGAAGAGGATCGCAAACTGGACCAGTGTAATGTCGCTCATCAAGAAAGGCTATAATGGAATTAGGGGAAAAAAACTTATTATAAAAATGGAGGCAAGGATTGAGTACCAGCCAAACTGTTAATCTGGAAAAAATCCAGGAAATTGTGGAAAGGTATGGTTATGACAAAAGCAAGTTGATTTCCATCCTGCAGGACATCCAGGCCGTTTTTCACTACCTGCCTGCTCAGGCTCTCAAGCAGGTCGCGGGCTATCTAAAAATTCCACTGATTGACATTATTTCAGTTGCCACCTTTTACCGGGCCTTCAGCCTTAAGCCCCGGGGGGAACATGTCGCTACGGTCTGCATGGGAACAGCCTGTCATGTTCGGGGAGCACCCAGGATACTGGAAGAATTTGAGCGCCAGTTGAACCTCAAAAAAGGAGAAACTTCTGAGGACGGCAAGTGGTCCTTAGAAACTGTAGCCTGCCTGGGGTGCTGCGCCATCGGTCCGGTGGTGGTAGTGGATGGAGACTATCATGCCCACACTACTATAAGAAAGGTCTCTAACATCCTGCATAAATATCAAAAGTGAGGCCCACCATGAAAAGGCTAAGAAAATTTAAGAATGTTGAAGACCTCCGTAAGACCATTCAACAGCAAGAAGCAACCAGGCAGCAGGAGACGAAAAAGGTGATAACGGTCTCATCCGGAACCTGTGGTCAGGCTCGGGGCTCGCAAAAAGTAATTGAGGCTTTGAAAAAAGCCATAAAGGCTGAAGGACTTAAAGACCAGGTTATCCTGCGAATTACCGGGTGTCATGGATTCTGTGAGGCCGAACCCAACCTCATCATCTACCCTGACCGAATTTTCTACCAGAAGCTGACTCCTGAAGATGTCAGGACCATTGTCCAGGAAACCATCAAAGACGGACGTGTAGTGGAAAAATATCTCTACCGTGACCCGAGGACTAAAGAGAGAGCCTGGTACGAAAACGAGATTCAGTTTTACCAGAAACAGAAAAGAATAGTTCTTGGAGACAACGTTTTCGTGGACCCAACCAGCCTTCTGGACTATCTGGCCATCGGCGGGTTCAAGCCTTTTCTTAAGGCCCTGACGGAATTCCACCCTGAGGAAATTATTCAGACAGTGAAAAAATCAGGCCTTCGCGGCCGCGGAGGAGCTGGCTTCCCGACCGGAGTTAAATGGGAAGCAACCCGGCGTTCTCCAGGTGATATTAAATACATTATCTGCAACGGTGACGAAGGCGACCCCGGAGCCTATATGGACCGAAGTGTCCTTGAAGGCAATCCCTTCCGGGTGTTAGAGGGGATGATGATCGGGGCTCTGGCCATCGGCGCCAGGGAAGGTTTTATCTATGTCCGCGACGAATATCCTCTGGCCGTCCGGCATGTAACCCAGGCGGTTGACCAGCTTTACCGGACTGGCCTGCTGGGAAAAAATATTCTGGGTACTGAGTTTAGCTTTGACCTGCATATTTCCAAGGGAGCTGGTGCCTTCGTTTGCGGTGAAGAAACGGCTCTGATTGCTTCCATTGAAGGACGGGTAGGAGAACCACGCCAGAGGCCACCCTTCCCGGCTCAGAAAGGTCTCTGGAAAAAACCAACCTGTATTAACAATGTCGAAACCTGGGCCAACATTCCGCTCATCATCCAGAACGGGGCTGAATGGTTCTCCAGCATCGGTACCGCCGGCAGTAAAGGAACTAAAATCTTTTCCCTGGTTGGCAAGATAAATAACACCGGGCTGGTGGAAGTTCCGATGGGAATAACGCTCAGGGAAATTATTTATGATATCGGAGGCGGGATTCCTGAGGGCAAGGCTTTTAAGGCAGTCCAGACCGGTGGTCCCTCAGGCGGATGTCTACCAGCTTCACTTCTGGACCTGCCCATTGATTATGAATCGCTTACTGCCGCCGGTTCCATCATGGGCTCTGGCGGTATGATCGTTATGGACGAAAAAACCTGCATGGTTGATGTGGCTATGTATTTTCTCAATTTCCTCCGCGATGAAAGCTGCGGCAAATGTATTTCCTGCCGTGAAGGAACCCAGAGGATGTGGGAAATAGTCAAAGATATTTCCGAAGGCAAGGGAAAGCCCGGCGACCTTGAACTTCTGGAAGAGCTGGCTCTGGCCACTAAAGACGCTTCAATGTGCGGTCTTGGACAGACAGCCGCCAACCCGGTTCTTTCCACCTTGCGCTATTTTCGTGAAGAGTTTGAAGCTCATATCTATGAAAAGAGATGCCCGGCCGGGGTCTGTAAAAGCCTCATCCGCTACGTGGTCATTCCGGAAAAATGTACTGGCTGCGAAGCCTGTAAAAGAGCCTGTCCGACGCAGGCTATCCAGGGAACCAGAAAAGATGTCCATCTCATTCTCTATGATAAATGCATCAAGTGCGGAGCCTGCCTGGAAGCCTGCCGTTTTGAAGCCATTGAAGCTCAGCGTGATGAGGCCATCATAATTGATAAAGAGGTGCGGCTATGATTACCATGAAAATTAATGGCGTCGAGGTCAAGGCCGAGGAAGGCTGGACCATCCTCGAAACAGCTCAATTTTACGGGCTGGAAATTCCAACTCTCTGCCATCATGAAGGCTTAAGTCCTTACGGTGCCTGCCGCCTCTGTCTGGTGGAAATCGGAGAGGGAGCGAAAGCCAAGCTGGTTTCTTCCTGTACCTACCCGGCGGAAGAAGGCCTGATAGTGCACACAGACACCAGGAGGGTAATTAAGGCCCGGCGGATGATGATTGAGCTGATGCTTTCGGTAGCTCCTTACTCCAAGGTGATTCAGGACCTAGCCTCAAAATTCGGTGTAACCAGGATGAGATTCACAATTCGCAATGAAGAATGCATTCTGTGCGGACTTTGCATCCGTATGTGTGCTGAGCAGATGGACGGAAAAGCCATAGGCTTCCAGAATCGCGGCTATCAAAGGAAAATTTCCACACCTTTTGATATCCGTTCAGAAGAATGCCGCTTGTGCGGCGGCTGCATCTACATCTGTCCAGCCTGTCAGCTTCGCTGTCAGGGACCGCAGGCCGAGACTGCCCTTTGCAATGCCTGCTTGACAATGGACCCAACCTGCCTGGATTACTACGATGAACTGCAGTGCTGGATGTATGATGCCGGCCGCTGCGGAACCTGTGTCCGGGAAAAAAAGTGATGATCATCAACTTAAATCATCTAAATAAATTAAAAAAGGGAAAAAGGAGGTAATGCAATGACCTTTACAAAAATTAATAGGAGTGCAGCTACCCTGACCAAAAACAGAACAGAAGGCTCCATCAGCCCCTTCAGCGGGATGTGTGTGACCTGCGTTGATGGCTGCATAGGAATGTGTGAAATCGGGAAATCTGCCTACCGTGGAACCGAAGTTCTCTATCCTCAACCTTTTGGAATAATAACCGCAGCTTCAGAAAAAGACTATCCAGTGGACCTTTCCCATTTCAATATAATGGGGACCGCAGCGGGAGCCTGGGGTGTGGAAGCCGACAGCGATAAAGCTACCTTTGAAAAAGTCTCGGTCGAAACAGCCATCGGACATGATAAAGGCATAAAACTCCGTGTTCCTTTCGTTATCTCTGGAATGGGTTCAACCAACGTAGCTAAGCAGAACTGGGCCGGTTTGGCTATCGGAGCAGCCATTTCCGGGGTAATCCTGACTGTAGGCGAAAATGTCTGCGGAATGGATGAGGAAGCCGAAATCAGAAACGGGCGGGTGGTCCGTTCGCCTGATATGGAAATGAGGGTTAGATCCTTCCAGGATTGGTATGACGGCTACGGCACCGTGGTCGTTCAGGCCAACGTGGAAGATACCCGCCTCGGCGTCCAGGAATATGTGATAGAAAAATTAGGAGTCACTGCCGTAGAACTCAAATGGGGCCAGGGAGCTAAGGACATCGGCGGTGAAGTCAAGATTAAATCCCTGAAAAAAGCCCAGGATTTGAAGAAAAGAGGCTATATTGTTTTGCCCGACCCCGAAGACCCCGCGGTCATTCAGGCCTTTGAAAAAGGCAGCTTTAAGGAATTCGAACGGCACAGCCGTCTGGGTATGGTGGAAGAAGAGAGTTTTCTCCAGCGTGTGGAAGAGCTGAGAAAAGCCGGGGCTAAATATGTTTTTCTAAAGACCGGAGCCTACCGGCCGGCCGACCTGGCCAGAGCAGTCAAATATGCTTCCAAGGCAAAAATTGACCTGCTGACGGTGGACGGAGCCGGGGGAGGTACAGGAATGAGTCCGTGGCGGATGATGAACGAGTGGGGCATCCCGGGGGTTGAAATCTGGTCGCTAACCTATAAATATGCCGATTATCTGGCCAAAAAAGGTGAATATGTTCCGGATATAGTATTTGCCGGTGGTATTACTTTTGAAGACCAGATTTTCAAAGCTCTGGCTCTGGGAGCTCCTTACGTCAAAGCAGTCGGCATGGCCAGGTCGCCTCTGGCTGCAGCTATGGTTGGTAAAACTATTGGCAGCCGCATCAAAGACGGACAGATTCCCGTCTACGTTGAGCGATTTGGAAATTCGGTCGAAGAAATCTTCATTACCGCACCCGAACTCAAGAAGAGATTCGGTCAAAGGTTTGACGAGCTACCACCCGGAGCCATAGGTGTTTACACCTATTTCAAGCGCCTCAACCAGGGACTGCGTCAGCTGATGGCTGGGGCCAGAAAATTCGCCTTAAGCTACATCACTCGAGACGACATTGGAGCTCTGACCATGGAAGCCGCCAGGATAAGCGGCATCAAGTACATCCAGGACATCGATAAAGAAGAAGTGGAGAAAATCCTAAATTCTTGATCTTCGCCTTAGCCTGAACTTAAGGGCCCGCTCTCACAGAAGAGCGGGCCTATCGTTTAAGCTAAAATAATTCTGCCTTTCTCTTCCCCGACCAGCAAAAATCCCCTGGCCTTAAAACATCCAGATAAATACCCCAGAGAGATTTAATTTTTCCTGTCATCTGAAAAACTTAATATAAGTAATTAGTCAGGCCATAGACTTATACCGTGTTCTTATGGTATAAGAAAATGACTGAAACAAACCATGATTACAACAATAATTAGCCTGTTTATTCTGCTGTTCGCCATAACCATACACGAAGCCGCTCACGGCTGGGTAGCATACCGTCTGGGTGACCCTACGGCTATGGCTTCAGGAAGAGTTACACTTAATCCAATAGCCCATATCGACCTCTTTGGCACCATCATTCTGCCCCTGCTGCTGGCAGTGTTCGGGGCCCCAGTTTTCGGTTGGGCCAAACCCGTCCCGGTTAATCCTCATTTTCTCCGTAACCCCAGACGGGACGGCTTCTGGATTTCTTTAGCCGGACCCGCTGCCAACATCATAGCAGCTGTTATTGCTCTGCTTCTGATAATCTTGCTCAAAACTCTGACCCCGGTCACTACTACCACTCTTTACAATTTTCTGACCACTCGAGGACCGGCTGCCGGACTCCAGCCCCTTCAGGGTCTGGTTATCATTCTTTTCTACCTGGTTTTAATAAATACTTACCTGGTGGCTTTCAACCTGATTCCCATGTATCCTCTGGATGGAAGCGGAGTCCTGGAGGGATTGCTGCCTGACCATCTGGCCGACCAGTATGCCAGGCTGCGTCCTTACGGTTTTATAATTGTGGTGATCCTCATCTCAGTGGGATTTCTGGACCTGATCATCAGGCCTTTACAATACCTGATTCTGGGAATAATCTTTTTCTGAGAAAAACAGCTATGAGTGAAGCCCGTAAGAAAACCGTTTTGAGCGGGATGCGGCCAACCGGCCCGCTCCATCTTGGAAATTATGTCGGAGCCCTGCGGGGCTGGGTGCGTCTTCAGGAAACCCACCGCTGCTTTTTCACCATAGTACCCTGGCACGCCCTGAGCTCCGAGTATGAAAACCCGAAGGTCATCAAAGAATACACTTTTGAAGTTGCACTCGACTGGTTAGCCGCCGGTCTGGACCCGAAAAAGTCGGTGCTTTTCATCCAGTCAGAAGTCAAAGAGCATGCCGAACTCCATCTTCTGCTTTCCATGATAACGCCCCTGTCCTGGCTGGAACGAGTACCTACTTTTAAAGAACAGCAACAGGAAATTCAGGACCGTGAGCTTAATACTTACGGTTTTCTTGGCTATCCCCTGCTGCAGACCGCCGACATAATTATCTATAAAGCTGAAGTGGTTCCGGTCGGGGAGGACCAGGCTTTTCACATTGAGCTGGCCAGGGAAATTGTCCGGCGGTTTAACCGCTTTTACGGAGAGGTTTTTCCAGAGCCTCAAATGCTGCTGACAGAAGTGCCAAAGCTGTCCGGGACTGACGGACGCAAAATGAGCAAATCCTACGGAAACGCCATCTATCTAAAAGACTCCCCAGAAACGATCCGCCAGAAAATTTCTCCCATGGTCACCGACACCCGCAGAAAAAGACGCAGCGACCCGGGTGAACCAGAAGACTGTCCGGTGTTTACCCTTCATCGGGCTTTTGTCCCTGAAAACCGGAGAGAAGAACTGGCTGCCGGGTGCCGGGGGGCTTCTATCGGCTGCCTGGACTGTAAGAAAGTGGTGATTGAGGCCCTCATAGAAGAATTTGCCAGTTTCAGGGAGAAAAGAAATTATTACGAAAAACATCCAGAACTGGTCTGGGAAATATTCGAAGAAGGCAACAGGCAGGCCCGGGAAGTGGCTTCCCAAACCATGGAAGAGGTCAGAAGGGCCATGGGTCTGGTTTTTCCCTTCAAGACCAAATCCTTTTCTAAAGAGAAACGCTGATGGAGCAGGAAATTCAGGAGCTTCAAGAAAACCAGGTAGAGACTCAAGTTTCCCAAGCGACCAGCGATGGTTATCAGGTTAAACTGGAAATCTTTGAAGGACCGCTTGACCTTCTTCTGTTTTTAATCCGCAAGAAAAAAATCGACATTCATGATATTCCCATAGCCGTCATCACCAGAGATTACCTGGAATACCTGGAAAAAAAGGACCAGATCAATCTGGACCGGGAAGCGGAATTTTTGCTGATTGCAGCCTTACTGATTTACATAAAATCCCAGATGCTGCTGCCCCGGGAGCAGGAAGCCGCCCGGGAAGATGACCCCCGGCAAATTCTGGTGGACCGTTTGCTGGAGTACCAGAAAGTCAAGATAGCCTGTTCTCTTCTCCGGGAAAAAGAGGAAGACCAGCTGCAGCGCTGGAGAAGAACTTTCCTTCCGCCAGTAGCCCGACCTGATGAGCTGGACCTGCTCGAAGTCAGTCTTTTTGACCTGGCCGAGACTTTTTTCCTCATTCTGAAAAGAAAAGAAAAAGAGAATTTCCAAATAATAAGGGGAAAAGATATTTCGGCAGAGGAAAAGATGAAGGAAATGGTTCATTACCTGGAAAAGCACGGCTCTATGGACTTTCTGGAGTATTTTGAAAATCAGGAAACTCTGGAAGAAGCCCTGGTTTCCTTTTTCTGTTTATTAGAACTGATCAAAAACCACACTGTGATTGCCGTCCAGGAACAGCTGTTTCAGACCATTAGAGTCTGGCTGCGAAAAACCCGGCAACCTTCACACCCTCACGGATCCAGCCATGAATGAACAACTTAAAGCCATTCTGGAAGTGTTGATTTTTATTTCTCAGGAACCACTTACCATCAGTAAAATAAAGGAAGTCCTGGGTGAAATCCCGGAAGAAGAACTGGAAGAAGCTCTACAATCCCTGGTCGCTGATTATCAGCAAGGTCAGCGTGGAATCCAGGTAATAAAAAGCGGGGGCGGTTTTATTTTTACCACCAAGCCGGAATATGACCAGTGGGTCCGACGCTTGCTTCAGATTGAAAAGAAGACCAAGCTGTCCTCAGCCGCCCTGGAGACTCTCAGTATCATAGCCTATCATCAGCCGATCACCCAGGCAGAAATCTCAGCCATCAGGGGAGTGGACTCGACCTATTCCCTTAAAACTCTACTACAGAAGAAGCTGATTAAAATCGTCGGCCGGAAAAAGGCTCCTGGAAATCCCCTGGTTTACCGGACTACCGAAAAATTTCTGCAGTACTTTGGACTGAACAGTCTGGATGATTTGCCGAAAGAAGAAGAAATTGCTAAAATTCTGGAGGAAGAAAAAGAAACTGTTTCTTAGCTCTAAGTAGAGAATTTTCCAGCACTTAGGGTTGACAAAGCGGCCTAACTTCTATAGTATTAGAAGCTATTCTTTAATCGTAATATTCAATGGAAATTATCATCGCCAGAAATAGCGGATTTTGTTATGGAGTAAAAAGGGCCTTGCAACTTTCCAGAAAAGCGGGGCAAAGTCAAAAAAACCGCATTTTTAGCTGGGGAGAACTAATCCATAATCCTGAAGTCATAAAAAAGCTGGAAAAAGACGGCATCCAGGTGGCTAATTCCCTGTCCCAGCTAAAGCCTGGCGATACTGTCATCATCCGGAGCCATGGCGTATCCCCGGCTGTTTATCAAGCTTTAAGGAAAAAAAGGGTCAGGTTGATTGACGCCACCTGCCCGATAGTCAAAAAAATCCAGAAAACCGTGGCTGCTCTAAGCCGTCGGGCCGGTGAAATAATCATCGTCGGCAACAGAAACCATCCAGAAATTCAGGGTCTGCTCGGCTACAGCCGGGGCAAAGCCCGGGTGGTGGAGAATGTCGAACAGGCCCGCCAGCTGCCATTTAAGAAAAAAAGAGCTGTTCTGGCCCAATCCACCCAGGATGGTGAGCTCTTCAGCCAGGTGGTAGAAACACTGGTGAATAAGACTGCTGAACTTAGCGTCTTTAATACCATCTGCCAGAGCACCAGAGTCAGGCAGGAAGCAACTGCCGAACTGGCTCGCCGGGTTGACACTCTGTTCATCATCGGCGGGAAAAACAGTTCCAACACCAACAAGCTCTATCAAATCTCCAGCCGGCTTCTTCCCAGGACCTACTTTATAGAATCACCCGAAGAAATCACCCCTGAAATGATTCAGGGGGCCTCATATATAGGGATTTCAGGAGGAGCCTCCACTCCTCCTGAGGTTATTAAAAAAACTGTTTCAGCTATCAGCAATAGCTACAAACAGAATTCTCAACAGGAGAAAGTGACCCATGACTGACATTAAAAAGAACCTCCCAACCGAAGACCAGCTTTCCCCGGAAGACTATGAACGTCTTCTCGAGAAGTACCATCTTTCTGACCAGGAACTGACAGCTGGAAGCCTGGTCCGCGGCCGGGTGGTGAAAAAAACCCCGACCCACCTGCTGCTGGACATCGGACACAAGACTGAAGGGGCTATACCTCTCGAAGATTTTCGACGTCCCAAAGAATTTGAAGAAATCAAAGTTGGCAGCAATATTGAAGCCATTTTGGAAAAATCCAGACCTCAGGATGGTTATTTTCTCCTATCCAAAAGAAAAGCTGATACCCAGAGGGCCCTGGAGCAGCTGGAGAAAGCTTATCATTCCAACAACTGGGTCACCGGAACGGTTGTGGCCAGAGTCAAGAACGGCTACACGGTTGACGTGGGTCTGGAGGCTTTTCTACCTGAGGCCCATGCCGACCTCCGGCCTTTAAAAGACCCCGAGTCCCTGATTGGCCAGAGCCTGAAGTTTAAGGTTATGAAATTTAACCGCAAAGAAGAAGATGTGGTGCTATCCAGGAAGCTTCTTCTCCAGGATGAGCGTGAAAAAAGAAAACGCCGGGTTTTTAGCCGTCTGGTCAAAGGTGAGAAGGTAAAGGGCACAGTCAGGTCCCTTACCAGCTTTGGAGCCTTTATTGACCTTGGCGGAGTGGAGGGGCTGCTTCACATTTCTGATATGAGCTGGGGTAAAATCAATCACCCCTCAGAAATATTCCAGGTTGGACAGGAAGTTGAGGTTGTAGTCCTGGATTTTAATGAGACTGAAGAAAAGATTTCTCTTGGCTATAAACAGCTGACTCCAGACCCCTGGTCAAACGTTCAGGAAAAATACCAGCCCGGAACCAAAGTTACCGGCCGGGTGGTCAGCCTTACCGATTTTGGAGCTTTCGTGGAACTGGAAAAAGGTGTGGAAGGGCTGATTCATGTTTCGGACCTGAGCTGGTCAAAGAAAATGGTTCATCCGAAGAAAGTACTGGCAGTCGGTCAGGAAGTTACGGTTCAGGTGCTGGAAGTCAACCCCGAAAGCCGCCGGATTTCTCTGGGTTTAAAGCAAGCCATGCCTCATCCACTGGAACTTTTTGCCCAGAAATATAACCCGGGCTCTCGGATTAAAGGCAGGATTACCAGCCTGACTGATTTCGGAGCTTTTGTTCAGGTAGATAAGGACATTGAAGGGCTGGTCCATATTTCTGACATCAGCTGGGAAAAAATTAAACATCCATCCGAGAAACTTAAAGTCGGAGAAGAGGTGGAAGTGGTCCTGCTCAATGTCGACCTGGAAAAGCAGAAAGTGTCCCTGGGTATCAAACAGTTAGAAGGCGATATCTGGGAAGACTTCTTCCAGAGGCAAAAAGTTGGCGATGTGCTCAAAGTGAAAGTAGCCAGAGTTGCTGATTTTGGTGTTTTCGTGGAAATTGTCCCGGGCATAGAAGGGGTGGTTTTTAATTCCGAACTGGACGAAAATCGGATAGAAAATCCGGCTGAGGTCTTTAAGCCGGGTGATGAAAAACTGGCCAAAATAATCAAGCTCAACCCCCAGGCCAGGAAGATCTCCCTGAGCTTCCGTCAGGCCCAGATGGATCTGCAGAAAAAAGAATTTCAGAAATACCTGGAAAATCAGGGTGACCGCTTGACTCTGGGAGACCTTTTAAGAGAACAGTTGAAAAATTTACCGAATAAGGCCAACGGCAAAAAGGAGGGTGAATCATGATCAAGGCCGACCTGATTAACATAGTTTCAAAAGAGCTAAACATCTCCAAACAGGAAGCGGAAATGGGAGTTAATCTGTTTTTTGAGGCCATCAAAGAGGCTATTCTGAAAGGAGAAGAGATTGAATTCAGAGGTTTTGGCAGCTTTCGTTTCCGGCAAAGAGCTGCCCGGTCCGGTCGTAATCCCAGAACGGGAGAAGAGGTCAAAGTCCCGCCCAAAAAAGTCCTCTATTTTAAGCCTTCTAAAATTCTGAAGGAGATGCTCAATCAGAATAGATGAGATACTGCACCGCCCCCTGGAGACAGACCTACGTGAAAAATTCACTAAAACAGAAAAAATGCATTTTTTGCCAGGCCCGGAAAAACAAAAATGATGAAGAGGCTCTGATTCTCTACCGCGGCCAGCACAATTTTGTCATAATCAACCGTTTTCCCTACACCACCGGCCATCTGATGATTGCACCCCACCGACACCTGGCTGACTTTGCCCTGGCCCCCAGAGAGGTGGTTCAGGAATCTACGGAGTTAATCCAGCTGGTGTTACGAATTTTAAAAAAGTGTTACCGACCCTATGGTTTTAACATTGGGATGAACCTGGGTCAGCCGGCCGGGGCCGGAGTGGCCGGTCATTTTCACATTCACGTAGTCCCTCGCTGGCCTGGAGATTCTAACTTTATGCCCATCATCGGAGAAACCCGGGTCTTCTGCGAAGACCTGAAGACCACCTACCTCCGGCTGAGACCTTACTTTGCCCGGGAAGAAAAGAGACAGGAGAAATAACCATGCTTAAAACGATGCGGAAAAACGTCAAATCACTGGCCCCAGTGCTCTGGATTGTAATAGCCACTTTTATCATTGCTATCTTTGCCGTCTGGGGTGGGGCCGGTCGCTTAGGCGAAGCCCGGCAGGCTAACACCATCGCTCAGATAGGTAAAAAAGATATCACCGCCGAAGATTATTTTAAGGTTTTGCGGCAGAGAATCGAACAGATGAAAAGAGAATACCCGGGCTTAAATCCCGCCCTGCTCCGCCAGCTCAACCTGCCTATGCAGATTCTTGAACAGATGGTCAACCAGCAAGTGCTTCTCTACATAGCCAGAGATATGGGTCTCAAGGTTACTGACCGGGAAGTTCAGGAAAGAATAATGTCTTTTCCAATTTTTCAGAGAGAAGGCAAATTCGTTGGCTTTGAGGAATATAAAAGAATTCTTGACTGGAACCACATTCCCCTGCAGAAGTTTGAGGAGAGCCTGAGAGAGGAAATTCTGCTAAACAAGGTGGTTCAGCTCCTGACCGCCGGAGTGGCCGTCACCGAGGATGAAGCCTGGGAAAATTACCGCAATCAGAATGAGACTGTTAAAATAGAATATCTGGTGGCTTCCACTGATAAGATAAAACTGGACATAGAACCGACTGAGGAAGAACTGAAGTCTCATTTTGAAAAGAATAAAGCCAAATATCGGGTTCCAGAAAGAAGAGAAGGAAAAGTGGTTTTCTTAAAGACCGAGGAGCTAAAAAAGGAAATCACTGTTTCTGAGTCAGAAATCGAAAAATACTACCGCGATAACCTCAACCAGTTCAAAGAACCAGGGCGAACCAGGGTAAGTCGGATTTACCTGACATACAGTGAAGCCGACAAAACCCAGGCTCAATCTCTGGGCCATATTTTAAAAACCAGGCTGGAAGGCGGGGAAGATTTCAGTGAGCTTGCTTCTCTGTACTCCAAGGATGAAAAAGCCAAAAACGGTGGAGACTGGGGCTACTATGATTGGCAGAACTTCACCCCTGAAGAAATTCAAGCAGTAAATAAGCTGGAAGCCGGGCAGGTTTCAGAACCACTTGACCTTGGCTACGCTATCTCCATCTTAAAAGTTACTGAAAAAATGCCGGAAATTACCCGCTCCCTGGCTGAAGTGAAATTCATGATTCAAAATAACCTTCTTGAACAAAAAGCCCGCAATCGAGCCTCGGAAAGAGTGGAAAAACTGGCCCGGGTAGCCAGGAAAACCAAGAACCTGGAGCAGGCCGCCAGAAGAGAAGGCCTGCCAGTTCAGGATACCGGTTTGCTAAAGAATGGAGAACCTCTGAGCGGAATAGATTCCTCCGGGACCCTGAGCCAGACTCTGTTTGAGCTCAAAGAAAAAGAAATCTCCTCGCCGGTCTTTACCTACGAAGGTGTAGGTCTGGTTCAGCTAACCAGGATAGACCCTGAACATCCGGCCTCTTTTGAAGAAGCCAGAGCCCAGGTTAAGGAAAATCTGCTCTCTGAAAAGAAAAAGGCAATCGCCAGAGAAAAGCTGGCCTCACTCAAATATGGACAGGCGGTTAACTGGGAGGAGTTTGCCAGTAAAAATGGACTTGAATATAAAAGGGCTGAAAGCCATAAGCGAGGCCAGTACCTTAGTTTGATAGGTGATACCAAAGAAGTGGATAATCTGGCATTCACCCTGCCTCTCAATCAACCGAGCGAGCCATTGGAACTTGCCGAAGTCCTGGCTGTGCTGAGAGTTTTGGAAAGAAAGGAAGTCTCCAGAGAAGAATTTGAAAAGATCAAATATCAGGAGCTGCAGAATCTTCTGGGGCAGGCCCGGGAAATGTTCCTGTTCAGCTACCTGCAAAAGGTAAGAGAGGATATGAAAATCCGGGTCAACTACGAGCTGTTTACCAAAATTACCGATGATGTTCTTGCTCGAATAAGCGAATAAACCCTCTTTGTAATAAAAAAAATTTATCTATTAAGGAGGGCAAATGGAGACTTCCAAAAAATCCCTGCCGCCAGAGGCTTACCGCGAGCTTGGCCCTGGCGAAAAGTACGTTCCCCTGGTACCGGCTGAAAAAATAATCCCCGAAGTTACTGTTCGTTCGGTTCTCTGGGGTTTGTTTATGGCCGTTTTCTTCACCTTTTCTATGGCTTACCTCGGTTTGAAAGTCGGAACGGTACCCGAAGCAGCCATTCCGATAGCCATTCTGGCCGTGGGTATTGGCTACGCCTACTCCCGAAAAAACACTATTCTGGAAAATGTCATCATTCAGTCTATCGGAGCTGCCTCAGGGGCACTGGTGGCTGGAGCCATCTTCACCATTCCGGCTCTTTTCATCATAGGTTTGCCAATTGACATTTTTAAAATCTTTCTCTCTACTTTTCTGGGAGGCTGCCTGGGAATTCTGTTTTTGATTCCCTTAAGACGGTACTTCTGTGTCGAACAGCACGGTAAATTACCCTTCCCGGAAGCCACCGCTACCACAGAAATCCTGGTCTCAGGAGAAGGGGGTGGCGACCAGGCCAAACCTCTGATTCTTGGAGTGGTGATTTCTGGAATTTATGAATTCCTGGCCATCGGGGTCAGGCTCTGGGACGAAATCATAACTTTCCGTTTTCTGCCTTTCATGGACAAGCTGGCGGAAAAGAGCAAGATGGTGCTGAAGATAGACGCTCTATCGGCTTTCCTGGGTCTGGGCTATGTCATAGGACTTCGTTACAACGCCATTATTGTGGCAGGGGGACTGCTGTCACATTTTGGCTTCATCCCGGTCATCTGGTTCCTCGGACAGCATTTCCCGGAAGCAGTTTATCCCGGAAAAATTCCCATAGCTGAAATGAGTGAGGTTCAGATTTTCACTACTTACGTCCGTAACATAGGCATCGGAGCCATTTTTATGGCTGGAGTTTTGGGAATAATTAAATCAATGCCCATTATGGCCCGGGCCTTCTCTCTTGGCTTCAAAGAAATCCTCAAGGGAAAACAGGTAGCAGCTGAACCGGTGCGGACCGACCGGGACCTGAAGATGTCCACCATCATTACTGGAATCCTACTTACAGCTGTGGCTATTTTCTTCTACTTTATGTGGATTTCTAATCTGAAATTTGCCCTGATAGGGGTGGTCATCTGCCTGCTTTTATCTTTCCTGTTTACCACGGTGGCAGCCACAGCTATAGCCATTGTGGGCACCAACCCGGTTTCAGGAATGACTCTTATCACCATAATTCTCTCCAGCGTCATCCTGATTGGAGCCGGATTATCAGGTAATGAAGGCATGGCGGTTGCCTTGCTGATAGGAGCAGTGGTCTGTACGGCACTGGCGGTCTCAGGCAGCTTTATCACCGACCTGAAAATCGGCTACTGGATCGGAGCCACCCCACGCAACCAGGAAAGGTTTAAGTTTGCTGGCATTCTGGTTTCTGCTCTGACCGTTGGAGTGGCTATTTTCATCCTAGATAAAGCCTTCTCTTTCCAGAGCGGAGCCCTGGCGGCCCCTCAGGCCAATTTGATGGCTGCAGTTATCAAATCGCTGATGTCAAGAGAACCAGTTACCTGGCTTCTCTACGGGATAGGAGCCTCTATAGCCATCGTGGCTGAGCTGTGCAAAATTCCTCCGCTACCCTTAGCTCTGGGTATGTACCTGCCCCTTCACCTGACCACTCCCCTTCTGGTCGGAGGTTTCCTGTCGCATCTGGTTAAGAAATCCAGCCCGGACAGAGAAGTGGCTGAAAAACGTCATAACCGGGGGATGCTGATTTCTTCCGGCTTTATCGCCGGTGGTGCTCTCATGGGAGTAGTCCTGGCTGTATTAAAACTGGCAAATCTTGACCACTACTTAAGTCTGGGAATTCCTATGGTGCTGGAGAACGGCAAGTGGGTTGACGGACTCCCCGCCAGCTGGTATACCCAGTACGGCCAGATAATCAGTCTGGCGGTCTTTATTCTCCTGATAGGTTTCGTTTACTGGCAATCTAAAAAAGCTTAATAAAATCAAAGGAAGGTTAATATGAAAGGCAATAAACTTTATCAGGCAGCCGAAAAGGCTATTTTCCAATCATTAAAGCTTAAGCCTAAAGAAAGTTTTCTGCTGGTCACCGATAAACATAAGATGGAAATTGCAGAAGCTCTGGCTTTTTATGCTAAAAAGGCCGGGGCTGAGACCACTACCTACCTGATGACTGAAACTCTGCGACCTATTACTGCCCCTACTAAATTGTTTAAATTGCTGACAGAAAAAGCTGATGTCATCACCTACCTTCTCGATGCCAGAATTGAAGAAAAACCTTTCCGGGGCTTCATGGTCAGCCAGGGAATGAAGTTAAGCCGCATCTGTATGATGCCCGGAATAACTGTGGATATGATGGAGCGGCTAGTTAATATTGATTTCCACAAAATGAATGAATTTACCAAGAAAGTCATCAAAGCCATGAAGGATGCCGACCGGGTAATTGTGGAAAACGAAGCTGGAACGAATATCAGTTTTAGCGTCAGGGGCCGGGAATGGCACAACGACAACGGCGACATTAGCAAGAAAGGAAAACATGGTAACCTGCCGGCCGGCGAATGCTACACCTGTCCGGTGGAAGAAACCTTTACTGGAAAAATTGTTATCAACCTGATTGATGATAAACTGGGACATGGCGAGATGGAATTCAAAGAAGGACGCCTGGTGCGCTGGAAAGGCCAGGGGATAGAAGCCGTGGTGAAAAATATTGCCTCTGACCCGACAGGGTTTGTTATTGGAGAATTTGGCATAGGCACCAACCCGGGTGCCCGCATCTGCCCCAACATGCTGGAGGCCGAAAAAGCTTATGGAACAGTCCATTTTGCCATCGGAGACTCCTACGGCCTGGGAAAAAATAAAAGTAAGCATCACTATGATGCTCTGGTTGACAAAGTAACTATCATCGCTAAGGGGAAATACATCGCCAAGAATGGCAAGTTCTTAATTTAAGTCAAAGACCATCTGTTCAAAGTTTGCCAGATTGAAGCTGGCTTTGCGGAAACAGAATAGATAGAAAAAACTAATAAAGTCATTTTAGCTTGATTATTAAACCGCTTTGAAGCGGCTGAGAGTAATTGGCAATAGATCTTAGATGGCAAGGGAGGTGGGCCGGATGAAGGGCTTTGACCTGAAACAGCTCTTGCCTCTTTACGAAGAGCTGGGAACTCTGAAATATGGAGGAACGCTGGATTTTTCCAGGCTGGAAAAAATTATGGAGCCCATCAGGCTCGGGAGCCAGGAACTTTCAGCAGAGCATCTCGTGGCTTTAAAAGAAGACACTCACTTTCCGGCCTGGTGGAAGCTGCCCGAGATAAAAACTGAAGAGTTGAATTCTATTAGAGGTTTATTTAAGAACCTTAATCCCCAGGACTTCAAAGTCATTCAGAAACTATTTGAAGTCTTCAAAAACATTGAAATTATGTCCTGCCTGCTGCGACTAATCTGCCCAAAACACTACGGCATTTACAGCGCCCCGGTTGAGAATCTGCTGTCCATTAAAGCCGAAACTCCAGTCAAAAAATACCTGATTTATCTGCAAAACCTGGGGGAACTTCAGGAGCATTACAATTTCGAAAGACTGGCTGAAGTGGACATGTCTCTCTGGGCTCTTTGCTGTATTCTGAATGAAGATTTTCTCCAGCAAAACCCGCTTTACCATCAAATCTACGAAGAATATCTTAAGACTACCAATCCGATAAAAAAAATCTCCGCCCGCAATGCTCTCCAGCACATCCGCCGGGAAAACCTAATCTACCTGGACCTGGCTGAAATTTTCCTGGATACTGACCCGGAAATTGCCGGTATCCTGGCGGGGAAAGAACTGGAAGGCCTGGTTAACAGATTATATCTGGAAATTCAGGTCAGACACAAACTTTACCCAACCACTAAAATTCCGGAGAAGCTGGATGAGTTGGTCAGGAGAAAATTCATCAGCGACCAGGTAAAAGACGAACTGATTAGCTGGTGGGATACCAGAAATAAAGCAGTTCACTGGGACCTGGCTCAGGCCGAGGGCTGGAAACTGGAAGGCTTGCATCAGAGAGTTCGGGAGATGATAGCCGGGCTGAGAAGCCTGAGAGAAAAACTTTTTGACTGACATATAATTTCCCAGAAAGCTCTGACCGCAGGCCAACGACCTCGAAATCTCAATCAATCCACCAAAATTTGGGCTTTACTTTGATTAGTCCAGCAGTTTTAATCTATTAACCTCTTGTAGCTTCTTGAATCCACTGAGGAAATGTTCAGTAAATTGTTTTTTGTTTGAAATTTTCCAAAAAATAAAGTTATATTTTTAACTTAAATCTAACCTGAGGAGACTGTAGGATGATTAGAAAGACCTCAAGTTTTAAGTTCCCCAAAAATTTGATGCCACCCAACATCTACCTTCTATTTTTATGCTTTTTGCTGATAATCCCGCTCCAGGCAGTTTCTGTAGAGATTCCTTCCCCGGAAAAATACCTGGGCCACAGGGTCGGTGAGGATTTCAAGCTGGCCAACTGGAAACAGATCAGCGAATATTTCCGGCTGCTGGACGAAGCTTCTGACCGGATTAAGGTGGTGGAGCTTGGCCAGACCACTCTTGGCCGACCCCTCATTATGGCCATCATTACCTCTGAGGAAAACATGCCGGAATTAGAAAAGTACCGAAAAATCCAGGCGCGGCTGCATGACCCACGAGTGCTGCAACCGAGTGAAAAAGAGCGCCTGATAAAGGAAGGTAAAGCCATTGTCTACATCAGCTGTTCCATTCATTCCACAGAAATAGCTGCTTCTCAGATGTCAATGGAGCTGGCTTACAAACTGGTCAGTGAAAAAACTCCGGAAATAAAAAAGATTCTTTCAGAAGTAATACTCCTCCTTATTCCCTCGGCCAACCCGGATGGTATTGACCTGGTTGCTGACTGGTACTACCGCACTCTGGGAACACCCTACGAAGGGAGCAGCATGCCCTGGCTTTATCACTACTACACCGGTCATGATAACAATCGCGACTGGTTTATGCTGACCCAGAAAGAAACCCAGCTCATGGCCCGGGTTCTCTACCAGGAATGGTTCCCACTGCTGGTTTATGATGTGCACCAGATGGGCTCCACCGGCCCGAGATTTTTCCTCCCCCCTTATCAGGACCCCATTAATCCCAACCTCGACCCCCTGCTGCTCAGAGAACTATACCAGCTGGCCGGAGAAGCAGTCCTAAGCCTTACAAAAGAGGGGAAAACCGGGGTGGCTACCAACACTATCTTTGATGGCTGGTACAACACGGCCAACAGGGCAGCCCCGCTCCGGCATAATGCACTGGGAATTTTATCGGAAGCAGCCAGTGTTAACATAGCCTCACCAATATTCATCAGACCATCGGAGATAAGAGTTTCCGGGGCAGGAAATGAAATCCAATCAACCTACCTTGAACCCTGGCCTGGAGGCTGGTGGCGGCTGCGCGACATAGTTGATTACGAGTTGATAGTCGCCACTTCGTTTCTTAAGACAATCGCCAGCAACAAAGAGAAATACCTGGGAAATTTCTGCCTTTTTGCCGAACGTCAAATCCAGAAAGGTCTGAACGAGCCTCCATATGCCTATCTTATCCCTAAAAACCAGAAAGACCTGCCCACTGCCTTGAAGCTGATTGAGGTCATCCAGAAAAACGGAGCCGAAGTTTACCGGGCCGAAAAGCCATTTAAGGCTGATGGTCTGGAGTACCCGGCTGGAACTTACGTCATACCCTTAGCCCAGCCCTACCGGGCCTTTATCAAAGACCTGCTGGAAAGTAAAGCCTATCCCCTGCCACCCGGTAGGGACCCAGCTCAATACCTGCCTTATGATGAAGCCAGCTGGACCCTTCCTTTTCAGATGGGGGTGAAAGTTGTTGAAGTAAATAACAAATTTGAAACTGCTCTCAAACTTTTACCACCGGTCAAAATCCCTGACAGCCAGCTACAGGGAAGTGGTAGGAAGTATTTCATAGTTGACAGCAGTCCCAACAACACAGTTGTTTTAGCCAATCGCCTGCTCAAGAAAAAAATTCCGGCAGGCTTTACTGATAAAAAAGTTAAAGCCGGAAACAGAAATTTCCAGGCCGGAAGCCTCGTAGTGGAGCAGTCAAAACTCAGCCTGAACCAACTCAAGACTTTGTCCTCTGGTTTAGGACTTAGCATTGGAGCAGTGGATTCCATTGAACCGGCCCGGTTAAAGCCTCTTGCCCCTTACCGCCTGGCTGTTTATCAGCCCTGGACGGCTTCTATGGATGAGGGCTGGACCCGCTGGGTTCTGGAGCAATTTGAGTTTGATTTTAAGGTTATCCACAACGATGAAATAAAAGCCGGCGAGCTGGAGAAAGATTATACCCATATTATTCTGCCCAATCTCAGCTCAAGAGTAATCCTGGAAGGGAGAAGAAAGGGAGAGGTTCCCCCTGAATATGCCGGAGGCATAGGAGCTGAGGGAGTAGCTGCCCTCAACGCCTTTGTTAGAAAAGGAGGAATTCTACTGGCAGTTGAAAACTCGGCCGATTTCGCCATTGATTATTTTGGGCTTCCGGTTAAAAACATCATAGAACCCAGACGCTCAAGAGCTGAGAGTGCGGCCGCACCTGCTTCCTCCGATAGAGTAAGAGTCTATTCGCCTGGTTCAATTCTCAGGGTTATGGTTGACAACTCCAGGAGCGAGACCTATGGTTTTGAAGAAGAAGCAGCTATTTTCTCCTACTTCAGTCCGGTTTTTGAAACGGTAAAGCAGGAAGACAGCCGGCTATCACCGGTCGGCAGAATCTCGGTCCTAGCCTGGTATCCGCCTTCTGACCCTCTGCTCAGCGGCATTCTCATAAACGGAGATAAGCTCAAACAAAAAGCGGCCGCCCTGAGCTGTGAATTCGGTCAGGGGAAAATAGTCCTGCTGGGCTTTGATGTCATCCACCGGGCTCAGGCTCATGGTAGTTTTAAGTTCCTGTTCAATCCGATAATCTACCGCTGAACTTGAAATCCCGGGCCAGGGCTCAGAAGTAAACTTATCTTGCCTTAAATACAACCGGAGTAAAGGAACTTTTCCCCGGCACGAAATTTCTTCTCTAATCAGCGGCGACCTGAGGCTGGAATGATTTTTGCACAGTTTGAAGCCGAAAGGAGGTCCCGATGAAAAACCTAAAATCTATAACTTCTTTGTTTTTAACTGCTTTAATGAGTCTGACCTTTTTAGTCGGACCGCCAGAAGCACTGGCTAATTTCGAAGAGAGTCTCTGTCAGATTATCTATTACCGTTGCGTCTTTGAGGCTTTAGCTGCTGAACAGGGCATTCTGGCCACCGTCAGGGCTCTGGAAGAATGCGAATTAAAGTTCGCTGTATGTCAGGTTATTATGACTATAAGGATTCGCTAAACTAAAACCAGGTTAATTTCCAGCTTGAAATAGACCGGTAAAAAGATTAATTTTAGCATCTTCCGGGCTGGATCAAAAAATTTTTAATGATATCAGGGAGGTCACTCCATGAGCGAAAGGAAGATAAAAATTGCTCTGGTTCAACTGGCTTGCTCCAAGGACCAAGGCCAAAACCTGAAGAAAGGACTGACTCGACTGGAAGAAGCTGCTGCCAAAGGCGCCCGGGTTGTAGTCTTTCCGGAGCTTTCTTTCCTTCCGTTTTTGCCCCAGCATCCGGCTGAGCCCGGTTTTGAAAACTGGGCCGAACCGGTGCCCGGTCCCACCACAGAAATCCTGGCCAGAAAGGCCGCTGACCTGGGAGTCGTGGTTATTTTCAATCTGCTGGAAATCCAGGCCGGGAAAACCTATGACTCTTCACCGGTTATAGGCAGCAACGGCCGTCTTCTGGGAATAAACCGAATGGTCCATGTTCTGGAAGCTCCGGGCTTTCATGAAAAAGGCTATTACACTCCTGGAGACCTGGGAGCCGGGGTCTTCGAAACTCCAGTGGGAAAAATTGGTGTAGCCATCTGTTACGACCGCCATTTTCCCGAATACCTGAGAGCCCTGGCTCTGAAAGGAGCCGAGCTGGTAGTCATCCCGCAGGCTGGAGCCCGGGGGGAATGGCCCCCAGGCCTTTTTGAGGCTGAACTTCAGGTAGCTTCCTTCCAGAACGGTTATTTCTGTGCCCTGGCCAATAGAGTAGGAAAAGAAGACTGTCTTGAGTTTGAAGGTGGCTCCTTTATAACCGACCCTTCTGGAATAATTTTAGCTCAGGCCAGTAAAGAGAAAGAAGATCTGTTAATTGCAGAAATTGATTTCAGCCTTCTTGAAAAGTGCCCGGCCCGGAAATATTTCCTTAAAGACCGTCGTCCAGAAATCTACCTCTCACTCTAAACCGCCAGGCTGGAGTTCTGTTTTTCCCAGAACCGATTCAGAGTATAATAGGATTGTAAACAATTTTAAGAGATGAGATAGGAGGTCTTATGACCTGGAAATCCTTATTTGCCTTTACCCTCATTTTAAGCTTGCTGATATTACCAGCCCTGGCCAACAAATCGGCTGTATCTATTGAAGCTCCTGAGACAGTTAAAGCCGGCCAGGAGGTCACTGTTGCCATAAAAGTTAACCATCGCGGTAACAGCAGCCTGCATTACACTAACCGGCTGGTGGTTCTGGCCAACGGTAAAGAAATCGCCCGCTGGAATTTTTCCTCAAACAACCGACCGGAAGCAGAGAATTTCACCCGAGAAATTAAACTCAGGATTGAGACCGAAACAGAAATAAAGGCTGAAGCNAATTGTAACCTTCATGGCAGTGCCGGTCCAGCTTCAGTCAAGATTAAAGTCGCGGAATAAAGTGTGAGGATATGACCATTGCCGGAATATCAATGGTTTTGCTCCTGGGTATACTTAACTTGATTTTGATAATTTTCCAGGTGAGTACCGGAAAGAAATGGATAAAAGTCAATTTCGCCTGGCACCGACGCCTGGGAGTATTGCTTCTACTGACAGCCATAGTTCATGCTGTCCTGGCTTATCTTTCCCGCTAATTCCCCAGAAACCACAAGCTTTTAAAGATTAAATTGAGTTATTTGATCAACGTGGGCCTTCGGATTTACCATTCTATTAGCATCCTATTAGTTTTAAATGCGGTTGGCTGGTAGAATTTCAAAAGGCAGTAAATTTGAAATGTTTTGAAGGCTGGTCAGTTATTCCCTGATTCGTAAGCCCGGTTATTCTCAATCTTTTAACAAAATCTGATACAGGCTCATGGGAGCAGTCTGGAATTCAACTTTCTGCCCGCTCCCGGTGAATTCCAAGGGAGTGCCGCCAGTAGCCATGTTGCCCGAAAAATATTCTGCTATTGGCCCAAGGCTTAAAACCTGAACCTCCTTCCAGCCGGACGGCAGGTGCACCACCGCTTTCAGCGTGGAATTAGTCGGGTTGATAATTCGGATTTTGCCCTCATCATCCCAGATTTCCTGCAGGTCAAAATGCTCTACCCGGGCTCCTTTTTCAAAAGTTTTCAAATACGGAATCTCGTAAAGATTGGAAACAATCACCAGTCCATCGTCGTCTTCATAGAACTTCCGGCTGTAGGTATTGTAGTGTCCACAAAATTCATAACGTCCTCCGGTCGCTTCTTTCATCTTCTTGTTGGCTTCAAGAGTGTGCCAGAGAAGTTGATGAGCATAATCGAGATACATCTTTTTTCCAGTGTGTTTATAACCAGCCACCAGAGCTTCCATTATCCAGGGGATATAAGTCGGGGCTGTAGCCACAGAAGAATCAGTCCCTGTGGTAGGTTCTCCAAATTGCCCGGTCCAGTCGCCGTTCTTACGGGTCACCCCTCCCTTTAACCAGCTGAATTCACCCTCATATTTATCCATATGAATGAAAGACATCAGCAGAGCATCAAGGACTTTTTCAGCTTCTTTTAACCACCTGGTGTTGCCCGTGTAATCATAAAGCCGGTAAAGAGCCTTAGAGGCAAAGGCGTAGACGTTGACCGAGGGTTCTCCGGCATGGTCTTCAAGAAGAAGCCCGTAATTTTCCAGGACGTGGACCTGATTTTCCATGGCTTCCACCGCCCGTTCAAGATACTTCTTATCACCGGTAAAGGAATAGGCACTGAGCATAACATCAATACCAAACTCGCAGGCATCAAAGGTGTTCAGATCATCTTTCCATATAAGCTTTGGTGGTCTGGTAGACNGGTCTACCACTGCTCGCCAGTACCATCTTTTGCCTTCCGGATTCCACATCAGCCCGGANTATACTTTCTCAAAATTGGTTAGAAGAACTTCTTTAATTCTGGGATTACCGGTTAACGGATATTCAGCGAGCAGTGATTCAACGTTATATGGTTGAGACCAAAGAAAACATTGCCTCTGCTTGATATCCACAGTCTGATCCATAAAGTAGCCATAGAAAGGATGATCTGGTGAATTCCAGCGCATTTTTTCCACATAATATCGGTTAGCGTTTATAGTATATTTCAGCCAGGTCCTATCTCCGGTCACGTAAAACATGGTCATAAAAGCCTTGCCGGTCATCTCGTTGTGCCAGTCGTTGGTAGGCCACTCATAGGCGTGGTAAACCCAGCCCTCTTTAGTTATGGTCCTGGGCACATTTTTTGTAAAATACTCCTCAACTTCATCCAGATTAACTCTTTCAAAAGTTATTTTATTGTCTCTGAGATAGCGCTCATAACGGCTGTAGATATTTTCGTCAGAAAAAGTAGCTACCAGATTAAAGNTGGCTTCCTCAGCTGGTTTCAATTTAGTTGCTTTCCAGACAAAAAGTCCGTGCTGATGGAGAATCCACCAGCCACCGGTAAAATAATTGCCAGTAGTATCCCGCTTGATTTTCCAGGGCAACATTCCAGACCCGGCCAGACCATCTCCCCTTACAGTGAAAGTGAAATTATCCGTAAATCCTAAGGGTTCTATCTTTCGACAGGGAAGAAGCTCGGGTGGACCAAAATTGGTGCTGATGATTTTATTGGCCGGTATGGTTAGCAGATTGATATATTGAATTTCTTTTTCTTGATTATTTCTAACCTTGAGGTCAAAAAAAAGTCGTGAGCCTTTAAGGCTTATTTCCAGGGTATGACTCAGGCCCTGGCCCTTGTCGGCAGTTAGAANCAGAACTTCTCCTTTATCTTTATTTTTCCTGATTTCATGTTTTTCAAAGTAAACATACCATTTATAGGAAGGGAGTCTTTNCGATTCCTTAGCATTCCACATCGANAAAAATGGATTATCCGGATAACTTTCAGGCTGACCGACCAGTCCGATGACATCATTAGAGCTTAAAGTGGGATAAAGCTTGCGGGCTTCATCCCAGCCAAGATAGCGGTAACAAATTTCATCCCGGTAGCGAAATTCCTGAAGGTAGTAGCCATTCCAGCGCGGGTCAAGGTCCCGGACTTCTGGTGGAGTTTCAAAAGGATTTAAGGCCCGATGCCCTTTCCAGACATCAACATAATCTAAGCGAAGATAAATGTGACCATTTGATAACTCAATCACATCTCCTGGAGAATCCTGTCCGTTTTGATCATTGTCATGCCAGACGATGCTGACTTCTTCAGCTTTATACGTGGGGCTTAAAAGAAGATACATAAGCAGAGCTAAAATCAGCAGTCCGATGATAAAGATAAAACTGAACCACAACCCTTTTTCCGGTCTGAGGTTCATCTTAACCTCCTAAAAAAGTCAGAATTAGGTGTTACTTTTTCTGACTATGGTCTCTTTTCCAGACCGCCCGACTCACAGCTTTTTAGAGCTATTTCCCTTAGCTTTATCTGAGCTTTTATCAACCTCAGTCTAATAAATAATCCAATTTCAAGTCAAGGAAAACCCCAGGTACCCGTCATCCATATTGAGTAGAAAGAAAAATAGAGAAAAAGGCAGAAAGCCTGCAGGTTAAAACCCAGGTGCCAGCAGATTATCCCTCCTTCATCTCCAGCAAACATCTCCAGCAAATTTGCTCGGCCT